>JAEEGL012235305.1_pt1 | contig 10479 bp, 10 predicted proteins | sample 9134231 | NCBI WGS metagenome assembly JAEEGL01 (sample SAMN16246548, study PRJNA631951) | gut metagenome | biome: gut microbiome; feature: rumen; material: fiber-attached | host: Bos | place: Iran: Karaj | collected 2018-10 | reverse complement strand
GCTATGCAGGAGCGACTGAGCTTACACGCCAGATGTGCCTTGACCTTATCGAATATGTGACCGTAGATGATCTCAACAAGGACGATAAGAGCCGTCCGAGGGAGATTCACATCTATTATAAGCTCATCGACAAGGAGCTTGACAACAAACATAATGCCCTGATGTGATTATCAGGGCAATTATTTGAAAACACTTTTATATCCATTTTGTCGTTCTATAACGATATCCGATGTTTTCTTTGCTCCTAATCAGTTCAACCTGCTGTATAACGGAAGATCGGTCATTCTTTACAGCGGCGGTGCCGAACCTCTTGTAACAGAGGAGGGCTACACCGATCTCGGAAAGATATATTACGGAAAGAATGGCAAATACGCGGGTAAACTTATTGGCAAGGATCTTGCGGAGTACAGCTACAATGAGCTCTGCTTCGCAATGGATCATCTTTACGGTCTGAAGGCAAACCATAACATCGACAGCTTTGCGGAGCTTGTGGAGCAGCGTGGATTCTCACTGCTCATGACCGAAACCGACACCCGTTCCTCCGATTATGCTCTGTATCAGCTCATTCACGAGAACCTTGACGATCAGCACAGTACCTTCGGTATGCCTTCCTACGCGTCGGGAATTAAATTCGGCGATACTCTTTACGAGAAATTCGGCGAAGGCCGTGCAAGAGACGACACCTTCGCGCTTGAGGACGAGTATAGAAGCATAAGAAAAAAATACAATCCGGACGGAGTTCCCGGGTATCAGGAGGTCGGTGATACAGCTTACATAACCTTTGACGGCTTCTACACCAATATGCGCGACTATTACGAGGAAGCTCCGACCGCCAAAGATAGGGATACATTCGGCATAATAGCTTATTCCGTTCAGCAGATACTGAGAAAAGACAGCCCGATAAAGAATGTTGTGCTCGATCTTTCCTGCAATACCGGCGGTGAGGCGGACGCGGCAATATATACCATAGCCGCCTTCCTCGGCAAGGCTTCGATAAGCCTGGAGGATCCGAACACCGGCGCTCTCGTTACCAATGATTACAAGATAGACACTAATTTCGACCACAAGTTCGATTCCAAGGATACTCTGGCGGGCAAGGGGCTCAACCTCTACTGCCTTGAATCAAAGGTGAGCTTCTCCTGCGGAAACCTTGTACCTGCCGTGTTCAAGGACGATCCCCATGTGACTCTTATCGGACAGAGAAGCGGCGGCGGCGCCTGCTCCGTTATGCCTATGTCCACTGCAACAGGAAGCCTGTTCAGAGTTTCGAGCTCCATGCGTCTGAGCTTCCTCAGGAACGGCTCCTTCTATGACATAGATCAGGGCGCGGAACCGGACTTTGTTATCAGCAAAATGGAGCATTTCTATGACAGGGAAGCGCTGACGGAGTATATCGACGGACTTTTCTGATCTTTCGGCAGCTATACCTTCCCTGCAATACACATACGCGCCGGAAACGAAGCGGTCTGCTTGAAATCCGGCGTGTTGTGTGATATAATTTATCATACGCGAAAGGAAGGTGCTTTTTTTGACAAACACGGTATTTGAGCAGACAATGGCGGCGCTGAATGTGGCGCTTCTTGTCCAGCTTTTCGGAATGATCTTCGCTCTTGTGATGGATCCGTTTATAAATAAGCGGAGCAAGAGAATAATGATGATCAATACGGTGCTTGTACTGACGCTGGTGATCCAGCAGCAGGCAGGCGCTTACTTTGACGAAAATAACATGATCGCGGCAAGGATAGTTTCCGGCGTTTACGGGTACAGTATCAGACCTGTCATCATAAGTCTGTTTATAAAGATATTCACAGAAAGCAAAAAGATGTGGATACTTGTCGGTTTGAACGCGGCTGTCTATTGCACGGCATTTTTCTCGGAGCTTTCGTTCTATTACAGCGAAAGCGGCAATTTTATGCGGGGTCCTCTCGGGTACAGCTGCTTCGTGGTAAGCGTGATCCTGCTTATACAGCTGATCTTTGCATCTGTAAGGAGCTACCGTAAAACCATGAACAGGCTGTCTGTTTTTCCGTTCGTTGTCGTCATACTCATCACAGCCGCAGCGATCACCGACATTTTCATCCTCAAGACCTACCGGATAGACCTGCTCACGGTGGTGTCCGCGTCAAGCTGCGTTCTGTACTACATCTGGCTGCACCTCCAGTTCGTCCGTGAGCATGAGAACGACCTTAAAGCCGAACAGCGTATCAGGATAATGATGTCGCAGATGAGTCCTCACTTCCTTTTCAATACTCTTGCGGCGATACAGTCGCTGTGCAGGACAGACCCCGCCCTTGCCGGTGAGACGGTGCAGAAATTCGGAGTTTATCTGCGGCAGAACATGGACACTCTTCGCAGCGACACGCCCGTTCCGTTTGAGAAAGAACTGGAATACACAAAGGTATATGTGGATATCGCGATGCTTCAGTATCCCAATGTTTGCCTTGAATATGATATACGGGACAAGGATTTTTCTATTCCCGCGCTCACCGTTCAGCCAATGGTGGAAAACGCCATAAGCCACGGGGTGCGCATCAGGGAGAAAGGTATTGTAAGCGTTATAGCAAGGCTCACGGACGATCACCATGAGATAGTGATAAAGGATAACGGAAAAGGCTTTGATGCCGAAAAGGCTTTCGATATGGACGATACACATATCGGACTGCGGAATGTGCGTGCAAGGATAGAAAAAATAACCGGAGGGAGCGTAACGGTACACAGCATAGTGAATGAGGGTACGGAGGTCACTATCTGTATTCCCCTGTAACAGTGCGAAAGTGACCGGAATGATATGTTATTATGATAAATATTATGTGTGTGGATGATGCTCCGCTGGTACTGGATCAGACCGTGAGCCTTTGCGGTGAGATCGAAGGAATAGCGGAAGCGAAAGGGTTTACAAATTGTGGAGCCGCGCTTGAATATATCGGTAAAAATACCGTCGATATCGCGGTGCTCGATATCAATATGCCCGATATGAACGGGATAGAGCTTGCCGCACGTATAAAGGAAAAAAGCCCCGATACGTCTATAATTTTCCTGACCGCTTATTCGGAGTACGCAGTGGAGGCGTTCAGGCTTCACGCGTCGGGATATATCATGAAGCCCATAGATAAGGAGACGCTTGCGGCGGAGATAAAATACGCGCTTGTAAATCATCCTTTGTATATGTATTCCCGTATCACGGTGCAGACATTCGGTGATTTTGAGGTCAGGGTTGACGGAGAGATACTGGTATTCATCAAGTCCAAATCAAAGGAGCTTCTGGCGTATCTGATCGAAAAGCACAGCAGAAGCGTTTCAAGGCTGCAGGCGTTTATGGCGCTTTATGAGAACAGGGAGTATGACAGGTCGATGCAGAAGCAGTTCGACAATGTGATAAGAAACCTGAGAAATGTGCTTAAGGAGCACGGCGCGGAGGATATATTCGTCCTTGAACGGGCTACCATGCGGATACGTCCGGAGCTTATCGACTGCGATATGTACAGATTTCTTGCAGGCGATGCCGACGCGGTCAATTCGTACCGCGGAGAATATATGAATCAGTATTCGTGGGCAAACATGAGCGAAGCATACGCCTCGCGTCTGAAAAGCGATCTATGATGATGTATTGATATTTTCGGGTCATTGACCATGAAATAATGATCCGATAAAAAGAGAGGAGAATTTCCGATGAATGAAGCTGAAAAGGCAGTTCAGAGCAATGATACCGGCAGCGTGTCCGATCCGGTAAAAAAAGAGCGCAGGCGCGTAAAGCGCTCATACGGCGTATCCACCACAGCGATGCTGTTCCAGATACTCGTTATAAACCTGTTGACCGCCGGGGTGAACATGGTTTTACAGGCTATAGCCGCATCGCGTGTGCAGGCGGAAAATCCCGGTGTTACCGCGGAAGAGCTGAAAGCGCTTGTGAGCGAGGCTGTCGGGCAGCAAGCGGTGCTGACTACATTCATCAGTCTTGCGGCAGCCGGACTCGCTTTCGCGGCAGCGATATTCGGCGGATATAAAATGCTCCGCACTTTCCGATTCATGGACAGTCTCAATACAAAGACCCGCGCGAAAGCGATCCCGCTCGGCGTTGTCGGTATCCTTGCGGTACAGCCGGTATCGGTACTCATTTCGCAGCTCTTAAGAACGATCGCCGGGACAAACGGCTCGTCCGCAGAAATGGCAAAAACAATGGCTGGCAACGGTGACCCTGTCGGTCAGATAATGGCCATGATCTATTCCTGGGTTTTCGCGGCGCTGCTTGAAGAGCTGTTTTTCCGTGGATTCATGCTGAACGCGCTCTCGCCGGTAAGCAAGTGGTTCGCGATAATCGTTTCGTCGCTGATGTTTGCTCTCATACACGGGAATTTAGGGCAGTTCCCCAATACATTCATCATTGGTATCATTCACGGCTATATCGCGCTTAAAGCGGGAAGCATCATACCTAATATCATCGCTCATATGCTTACGAACTTTATGGGATTCGCGGCTGGCTTTGCGGCGGAGGCATGGGGTGATACGGGATACATTATATTCTTCGTCGCAGAATTTGTCATTGCCGCACCGTGTCTTATACTGTTCTTCAAAAAGAACGGAAGGATAAACAACAAAACGGATATCATCGCGCCCGGTCTTAACTCTGAGCTTCCCGCAAAGTCCGAAAATACGGTAAAGCTCCTGTTTGGCTGTCCTTCCTTCTGGATAGCGGTGATCTTCGAGCTCGGCTCTATGATAACGGTGCTTATGTCAAGCATGGCAGCTGCGGCATCGTGATATTACAATAAATAGTCTGATTTTTGTTCTTTCCCCCGCCTCCGTCGGGGGAAAGAATGTAATATATCAATTTTTAATTGCAGAAGTAATAACAATAGGGAACCTCTAAAAACCCATTTGAGAGAAAACGCGCCATCCACACCGAATACTTCGTCAAGTCTCCTCGCCTTGCGCCAGCAAGCCTTCGGAGCCTTTCCTCGTCTTCGACGCGGCTGTCACATTTTCTCTTTTCAAAGCGGTTTTTAGAGGTACCCATTATTTATGATCTGTAAGCAACATGATACATCGCGTTATCAATCGTGATAGTTGTCGTAGTTGTAATCTTTCCCGGCGTTGTCGGCAGCATACTTAAACGCTTCATTGCGGGTGATCTTCTTGCCGTTCACAAAATATGTGTTGCCGCCTACCCACCTGGTCACGGAAGTAACGCCTGCCTTTTTCCACCCGTCATCTACCATGCCGGAAACCGTCCCCCCCCTTATGGCTGTCATATTGTCGCCGTATCTGTCGGGAGCATATCCCATATCGTTCAGGAACTGAGAATCGTAGGATGTCTGATAGTGGTCGGCGCAAGCATATACGCTTGCGGAAATTGCCATTGTTGCTGCTGCTATTGTTGCTGTGATCATTTTGGTAAGCTTTTTCATTTCAGTTATCTCCTTGTTTGCTGATAGTTGGTTTGTTTCATTTCCTTTCGGTGTAAACATAATACCACAGATAAGCACGGATTTCAATATTCAGATACGGTCGGAAGTGTCGCAAAAGCAACATATTATGATCGAAGTGTTGCTTAGCTGACAAATAAGCCCGAAATTGTCGCTTTACGATAATACTGTTTTCGGCGCCCTGTGAGGAAAGGGAAAGAGAGCCCGGTGACCCGGCATAGACCCGGCAGCGACTTGATTTATCGGCGGCCTTATGGTATAATACTGATGGGAACAGCGCAGAACGGGACAAAATTGCATCTTACCTGCGAAAAAAGCATCTTACCGCCTTAACTGTTGATTTTCTTTCCGGAATGTCGTATTATGGTGTCACAGGAAAAAAACAACTGAAAGGTGAGTGTTCATTATGACATTACTGTTACTTGCAATTTTTGTTATCGCGGAGGCGGCTTTTGCGGTGTTTGAATTTACCGCTGCGGACAGAAAAGGAAAATGGAAGCTCAAACGTCTGAGCGTAAACGCGATAGAGCTTGTGCTGTTTCTGATAATGCTGATCTTACCCGGCATTGATCTGTCCTTCCGTTTCACCGGACTTGTGGCAATGCTTCTGATAAGGCTTGTGATCGCGGGTATATTTTACCTTGCGGGAAGAAAGAACGACAAGCCGAAAAAGAGACCCGCGATGATCGTCGGCGCGCTCGCTCACATCGTTCTTATCTCCGTTGCAATGGCTCCCGCGTTCATCTTCATTGACTACGGCGACAGACCCGTGAGCGGCGTATTCACACCCGCGGAAACGAGCGCGATACTTACCGACACGTCAAGGGTCGAAGCCTTCGAGAACGACGGCTCGTTCAGAGAGATACCGGTACACATCTTCTACCCCGAAGAGACCGGGAGCATACAGAACGGTTCGCTTCCGCTGGTCTTCTTCAGCCACGGGGCATTCGGCTGGTATCAGAGCAATATGTCGGCGTACAGGGAGCTTGCGAGCAACGGCTACGTTGTGGTAAGCCTCGATCACCCCTATCACGCGTTCTTCACGAAGGACACGACGGGCAAACTCATAACGGTGGATCCGGAATTTATGCAGAACGCGCTTTATATCGGCAACGAGGATATCGACGCTACCGAGACCGTGGATATATACAGTACAGAGCAGGAGTGGATAAAGCTTCGCACAGCGGACATGAACTATGCTATCGACGCTTTCAAGGCAGCGTGCAGCGGCAATTATGACGGCTGGACGATACCGGACGGCGGGAGCGAAAAAGTCTCCTCCGCGCTGGCACTCATAGATACGGACAGGATCGGTCTTATGGGTCATTCGCTCGGCGGCGCAACAGCAGTTACAGTCGGAAGGCGCGACGATATCTCCGCAGTCATAGACATCGACGGAACGATGCTCGGTGAGCAGATCGGCTTTGAGGACGGGAAATACATCATCAACGAGGAGCCGTACACTACACCTCTCCTGTGCATCGACAATGACGAGCACCATGACATGAGCGCGGAGCTCAGAGAGACTGGTTATGCTTACGCAAACAATGTGGTACTTGACAATGCGGAGAACGCATACCGCACATACTTCAAGGGCGCAAAGCACATGGATCTCACAGATCTTCCGCTGATCTCGCCGTTTATCGCGTCGATGCTCGGCTCGGGGGATATAGATGTTGAGTACTGCTCGAAGACCATGAACGGGATAATGGTGGATTTTTTTGACTGCTATCTGAAAGGCGAGGGAACATTTTCGGTAAACGAAAGCTATTGAGGGAATTATGGACATACGGATAGTCAACATCGGAGAAAACGAAAAGGAATATATCGAGATAGGCTGCTACAAAAGCGACCGGAGCGTTGACGAGATAGTTCGTTTCGTGAAGTCGCGACAGGGAGCCGTTATAGGTAATAAGGATGAGAAACAGTTCCGGCTCCCGGTGATAGACATTTTCTACATCGAATCCGTGGATGACAAGACGTTCATCTACATAGAAAACGACTGCTACGGCTCGCGGAAGAAGCTCTACGAGTTCGAGGAGCTTCTCACATCGAGGAATTTCGTGAGGATATCGAAGGCGGTCATAGTGAACCTTATGAAGATAGTCTCGATAAGACCCGCTCTGAACGGAAGATTTCTCTGTAAGCTGACCAACGGAGAGGAAGTTATCATATCCCGGAAGTATGTGCCGGAGATCAAGGAAAAGCTGAAAGGGTGATACGATGAAGGAGCAGATAAAGGAGATCATGACGGGTTATTTCATTTCCGTCGCGTTTATAAACCTTGCCATGTTTGCGACGGGAATGATATTCAGACCCGACGACAAATTCGGTTATGAGGTGTTTATATATCCGTGGATATACGGAACGGTGGCGCTTATCCCGTCTCTTATAATGCACACGAAAAAAGAGCTTACAGTAAAGCAGATGATAATTCGGAAATGCGTACATCTGCTGCTCACCGTTGCGGTCATAATCATGTTCATTTTCGGCGGGAATGAGCCTGACGCGCAGATCATACTCGCAGCGGCGGGCGTCGCGGTAAGTATAGTTCTTGTATTCGCCGCCGTTCATGTCATTCAGTGGATACTTGACGACAGGATCGCAAAGCGCCTTACCGAAGACCTTATGGAATTCAAGAAACGAAACAGCGAACGTTGACAGTTTACAGTTTACAGGTTACAGTTTACAGTTGTGGTGGCGGCTTCGCCGCGATTTGAGATCGTGGGCGAAGTCCGCTCTTTAATTGTCGATCATCAATTAATCTTCAGGAGCACATACTTTCGCGCTTCGGCAAGATTTAAAACGCGTGCCTGGCGCGCACCACAATTGTCAATTATTAATGTTGAAATTAGCAGCAAGATGTGATATAATTACGGTTAAGGTGATAATATGACACGGATAATGATTTGTGACGATGAACAGAAGATGCTTACTGATATAGCCGGACTTACGTCCGGGGTTATAAGCGACAGCAGTATATCCGCATTCCGTAACGGTCGCGATCTTCTCTCGTCACTGAAAGACGGGAACTGTGACATTTTGCTGCTCGATATAGATATGCCGGAGCTGAGCGGTCTCGACATCGCCCGCGCTTTGTCGGGTATGGCGGCAAGACCCCTGCTGATATTCGTCACGAGCCACGATGAGCTTGTATATGACAGCTTACAGTTTCACCCCTTCGGCTTTGTCCGCAAGTCACATCTGACACAGGAGCTTCCGAAAATGCTTGCCGATGCCGCCGGAGAAATAAGCGGCAAGGATAAACACTTCTGCTTTCATTCGGCGGAGGGCGATGTGAAGATGAGACTTGATGATATACGGTATTTTGAGTCCGACGGTAATTACATAAAGCTTTTCTCGTCGGAGGAATACCGGTTTCGTGATACTATGGCTTCACTCGAAAACACGCTTTCGGAAAACGGATTCGTGCGAATACACAAGGGTTTTCTCGTCAATCAGTCGGCGGTGAAGATAATAAATCCCGATGAATGTGTGCTCGACGACAACACACGTCTCCCGATAGGACGAAGCTATTCGGAAGCGGCACGAAAACAACTTATGAGGTATATGCTCGGATGAACGGAAAGAAACTGCAAGCGGAATATGACGCCCTCATGGAAAAGTATAACCGCGTGCTGAGCGAAAAAACGGAAGCCGAATATGAGCTGTCCGAGCTGAAAGCTGCGGCGGAAAGCATTTCGCGTCAGGACGAGGAAGTCCGCAGACTGCACGAAAGCATACGGAGCATCAAGCACGATATGCGCAATCATCTCATGGTGATCGCGTCATATCTGAACGGCAACGAGACTGCGGCGGCGAAAGCGTACACATCGGAGATACTCGATAAGCTGAACTCCGTCCACAGCTATATCGAGACGGGGAATTCGCTTATGAACCACATTCTGAACGAGAAGCTGAACCTTGCGCGGGGGAAGGGGATAGCGGTAAAGGCGGAGATCGAAAACCTGTCCTTCGCGAGAATGGAGAGCATAGACTTCTCGGCGCTGTTGTCACATATGCTCGATAATGCGATCGAAGCGAGCGAAAAAGAGACTTCCCCGGAAATCGTTGTCCGTATCGCGCGCCGTCGCGAGTATGAAACTATCCTGATAAAGAACAGGATCGAAGGGTCCGTTCTGTCTGATAACCCCCGGCTCGAAAGCTCAAAACCCGAGAAAACCGCCCACGGTATGGGAGTCCCGCAGATACGGTCAATATGCGAAAAGCACGGCGGAATGTGTGATTTTTACGAGGAGGACGGTTTTTTCTGCGTCTCGTCGTTTATCCCCGTGTGACTGTCGTTTGTCCCTGTCCCTTGCAATTCAGTGTTGCAGGGGATATAATTGTATTATCGGAGGCATTATGATAAATTTTGAAAACGTCAGCAAGTATTGTCTTTCGGATATCACGCTCAACATTCCGAAGGGTGAGATCGTCGGTATCATCGGAGCATCGGGTACGGGGAAAACCACCCTTATAAAGCTTGCCTGCGGACTTCTCGCGCCGGAAAGCGGCAATATCTGGACGCTTGGAAAAGACCCCGTGAAATACCGGAGAAAATATGCTTCCGACATAAGCGCGTTCATTGCCGGAACGCCGCTGCTGAACCCGGAAGATACGGTGATGCAGGGCTTTGAGATGATAGCGGAGATCTACGGCTTGTCCTCGGAATATTTCAGGCGGAGGTATTCCGTGCTTGCGGAAAGGCTCGGGTTCGCGGAGCTGTCCGGATACAGGGTAAAGGATCTTTCGCTCGGTCAGAAAATGCGGGCGGAGCTTGGCGCGGCGCTGCTGTACGAGCCGAAGCTGTTGCTGCTTGACGAGCCGAATGTCGGACTCGACGAAAACGGGAAATCCGAACTTAGCGAAATTCTGAAACAAAGCAGCGGTATGACGGTGCTGCTCACGTCTCACGATATGTCGGGTATATCGAAGCTCTGCGCAAGGCTTGCGATACTTGACGGCGGGAAGCTTGTTTTTTACGGGAGCCTTGATAATCTCCGGAGCAGGTATTTGCCGATAAACCGGGTGACCGTGCATTTCAGCGGAAGAG
>JAEEGL011511901.1_pt1 | contig 10479 bp, 8 predicted proteins | sample 9134231 | NCBI WGS metagenome assembly JAEEGL01 (sample SAMN16246548, study PRJNA631951) | gut metagenome | biome: gut microbiome; feature: rumen; material: fiber-attached | host: Bos | place: Iran: Karaj | collected 2018-10 | reverse complement strand
GATTACATAGATATGGGTGGACGTGGCAAAGAAAGGCCGCTATCGTATTCAACGGTAGAAAAGACATTCTACTCATTCTTTATCTATCAGGAGCCATTGGAGTCGAACCTTGATTATAAATTGGAAGAAGGCATGAATCCGCGAGACGTAGAGAAGAGGCAAATCATTCGGTTAATGAATATCATCGCAGATGTCATACTGATTGACAAGTTCGACTTCGAGGTTGGAACATATCGCATAGAAAACAAGATTCAACAGGGTGAACCTATGGATTGGAAACATGTTGTGGCATATCGCATGATGAAGGAAGAAATTCTCTATAGCTGGCTAAGCTATATTTTAAACATCATCAATATGTATTATGCCCAGACAGGCAGGCCTATTTATGGACGCAAGGATTTCTTCCAAGAGGAGTTTCCCGATCAGTTGTGGCTGAACATTGAAAACTTTATCAAGAATCTAGCCAACCTCCCTTTCTGGAAGAGTGTTGAGTTATCATCTACCGTGTTTGGTGGCAAATCAAACTACGACTTCTGGAAGAAGATTTTCGCTACAGGCAAGTCGCCTCAGGGCGAAACCATTCTTGCTACTCCGTTAGACATCACTTCAATGATTATACCACTTAGTTGACGACAACTATTGGATGAAATCAGAAGGGAGAAAGAAAAGAAATAATACTGCTACATTATGTATACAATATTAACTCCAAGTCAATCCATTCCGAAAGCTTATCTCCGTGATAAGCCTGAGGTTCAAGATGTCGTGACGTTCAAAAATGCCATGCGGGATTTGTTGGAACGCATCAATCCCGAAGAGCATGAAGAGTTTAATAAGAATCTCGTTGCTGAATTCTTTAATAGGAGTCTATATAGTGGCCGTAACTATATGGTGAACACCTATCAAAGAACAGATTTAGCCATTTATACTGAGATGGGGACTCATAATGAGCATCCAGTTGTACTGTTTGAATTTAAGGGGCCTTCGCGTCCAGATATGGTGAACAAAGAGGACTTGAAGAAGAAGGCACTCTACGAATTGATTCTATACTACATCCGTGAGGAGGTTAAGAACCATAATACAGACATCAAACATCTAGTTATAACGAATTGTTGGGAATACTTTATCTTTGAGAAAAAGCTATTCTACCAACTATTTGCCAGAAATCAACGCTTTGTACAGAAGGTAGTTGATGCAGATACCGGTGACGACAGAACTGAATATATTTACAATACCATCATCAAGCCTGAGGTAGAAACTGTTGAGCATCGCTTGCAGTTTGTATATGTGGATTTGAGGTCATTAGAGCGAAAGATAAATACAGAGAATGTGATTAACACTAGAGCTTTTATAGCGCTTTACAAATTGTTCTCTCCCACCAATTTGCTTAAACTGCCATTTACTTCAGATCACAACTCACTCAACAAGAATTTCTATGGAGAATTGCTTTACATCATGGGTGTTGAGGAAGTTACAGAGGATGGGGTTCATAGAATTAAACGACTTAGGAACAGAAGGCAAGACTTTTCTTTAGTAGAACAGGCATACGCCAAATTGGAGGATTATTCCAGCATACATAACAATGACGAACGCTTTGAAGCAGCGCTAGGCTTGGTTCTAACATGGATTAATCGCATATTGTTCCTGAAGTTGCTAGAGTCTCAGCTTGTGAGCTTCAACAGAGGTCTAGACGTGAAGTTCCTTGATATTATCCACATCCCGGATTATGACGTACTTCACGACCTGTTTATGAAGGTGATGGCTAAACCTGTTGGAGAGCGCACTGAGGAACTAAAACGACAGTTCCCTGATGTTCCGTATCTAAACAGTTCCCTATTTGAACTGTCAAAGATAGAAGAGCGTTTCTTCCCCATCAGCGGCATTCGTCATGGCGAAATGGATGTTTATGGCAGAACCGTTTTAAGGGATGGTAATGGCAGGCGAATCGCTGGCAAAAAATCAGCATTAGAGTATTTGTTTGCTTTTCTTGACGCTTACGACTTTGGTGCCGACAAGAGTCAAGAGGGCGAGCATGTAAGGGTTGAGAGCGACAAACTTATTGACGCATCTGTATTAGGACTCATATTCGAAAAAATCAATGGCTACAAAGATGGCTCTTTCTTTACACCCGGCTACATCACAGAGTATATCTGCCACAAAACATTAAGGCGTGCTGTTATTGATAAGTTCAATAAAGCAAAAGGATGGAAATGTCAGAGCTTTGAAGATTTAAAAGAGAAGATCGATTTTGGTCAAAGAGAGGAGAGAACTGAGGCAAACGCTATTATCAACTCACTTCGTATATGTGATCCAGCCGTTGGTAGTGGTCACTTCTTGGTTTCAGCGCTGAATGAACTTATTGCTATCAAGAGCGAGCTTGGGGTATTGCAAGACAATCAACCTCAACCCAAACGGATAAGAGAATATGATATAAGGGTTGAGTACGACGAATTGGTTGTGGCTGACGAGGATGGAGATATCTTCAAGTACGACCCATCTAATCCCACAAGTCAGCGCATACAAGAAACACTATTTGAGGAGAAACGTACAATCATTGAGAATTGTCTATTTGGTGTAGATTTGAATCCAAAGAGTGTGGATGTGTGCCAGCTTCGCCTATGGATAGAACTTTTGAAAAATGCGTATTACTACAGGGCTGAAAACGGGGAAAGATTATTGCAGACTCTGCCTAACATTGACATCAATATCAAGTGTGGCAATTCTCTTGCCTCGGCACATCCTGTATGCATAGGTCGGAAAATCTCAGAGGGTGCAGGCATGCAGAATCTTGTAAGAGCCTATAAAGCAAATGTTCGTGAGTATAAGAACTGTCGCTCAAAGGCTATTAAGAGCAAACTTGATCAAGAGATTGAAGCTATCAAGTATAAATTGGTTCCCCCTGTTCAACTACATTTTTTTTGTGAAAACAATGATCAGATAATCAATGCGCAAGAGGTATTAAAGCAGTCTATGGAATGGATGGTGGAGTTTCCTGAAGTTCTCAATGAACAAGGCACTTTCGAGGGCTTTGATGTTATTATCGGCAATCCGCCTTATATCAGCCTTGAGAGAATGCCCAGGGACGCTTCTGTGTATGCTGAAATGCATAGAACCGATGAACAGGGACACGCGGGACAGAAGACATACAAAACTTTAGAGTCACGTGGCGATATTTACTCCCTATTTGTGGAACAAGGATTGCACTTACTGCGTAAAGGGGGCCTGCTATCATTCATTATGCCCAACAAATGGGAAAAGGTGATGTACGGACGTCCGCTTCGTGAACTCTTCTTGCAAACGAATCTTACCGATTTAATTGACTTTGGCGATAATCAGATTTTCGAGGATGCGACAACATATACGTGCATTGTTCGCATGAAAAAGGAGAAGCAGGATGGTAAACTCCTGATTTCTACCATCGAAAAGGTTAATCCCGAAACTCTTCATGAAGATGTAGAGGAAGAAAAAGAAGAGTTTGATATCACCAAAATGAACGAGGGTATATGGGTGATATCCAGCCTTGATAATTTTAACGCTATAGAAAGGCTAAAGTCCCAGATGATTACTTTGGGAGAGTATGTCGGAGGGGAATCATATCGCGGAATATTATCTGGCCTCTCCGTGGCTTTTAATATCAGTTTAGACAAAGCAAATGAGTTAATAGAACAAGACCATCGTTCAGATGATATTTTGCGCCCGTTCTTGCAAGGTAGAGGACTTGTTGCTTATGGAGAGGCAAAAGCTGGCTCAGTTCTCGTATATACCCCTAAAGGGTTTACTCTAAAAGGCATGGGAATAGTTATTACTGACGAGCAGAAGAGGAATAATAGAAGGTGGAAAGAAGAGCTCATGCCATCTGAAGAAGATGCATGGCAATGGTTCTCTTCTAATTATCCTGCGGTCGCCAATTGGCTTTTAAGCTTCAAGAAAAAAGCTAAAGCCAGACAGGATAAAGGTGATTATTGGTGGGAACTTAGGGCCTGTGATTATTATGACAAGTTTGCAAATCAAAAACTCTTTTATCAGGTCTTCCAGACAAAGCCATGTTTTGTTTACGATGAATCATCTACGTTCTGCAACAACTCTATGTATTTTATGACGGTACCAGACAAAGCGTTGCAGGCCCTTCTATGTTCCAAAATTGGATGGTGGCTAATTACTGAGTTCTGTCCTCGTATACAAAATGGAGTACAGTTAATATGGGATAATTTCCGTCAGATACCTGTTCCACATGACCTTCCTCAGATTTTAAATGAATATGCCGACAAGATGATGGCATCTAGAAATGATGATGCAGAGTTTCAACGAATCTCTGAAGAGATTGATACAGTCATTTTGACATTATATGGGTTTGCAGAATAATAAATCCTTTCAGAACTTTGGCGAGTTTCTTTACTACGCCTATGCCAACCTACAGATGTTCCACTATGCGCTGAAGGATGGTAAGCAAATTGACTATCCTCAGCCAGAGGATATTGGCCGAAACGGTTTGAAAAAAATTAAGTATTATGGATCTTAAAGAAGCATTTGATATAATAGACGCGACATTAGGTATGTTTAAATCTTTTGAGTGCGAAATTGAGAACGGAGTACTTAAAGAAGATTTCCTTTTGACACGGGTCAAAAGATGCAATGAGTCTGTAATAGATGAAAAATTGAATTATGAGATATTAAGTAGGGAATTTTATACTTATGTGGATTGTGACACTGAGTATAAGATGTATATTGTTGATATACGTCCTGTATGCACCTACTTAGTTAATGAGTGGCCATCATATAGCGCAAGGAGAGTTAGAAAAGTCCTAAATGAAGTTTTTCGAGAGTGCTTGGAAATATGTGAAGTACATCTTAAGGGGATTGTAGATATTACAATAGACGAAGGTTACAATTTTTATAGAATGTATAATACAGGATCTCAAGATACAAGAAACATAGAGCATGTTATGTTAGATACTATTCATGAAATGTATTATGCACTTAAGTTAACTGAAGAAGTAAAATCAGAAGAACAGGATCAAATTAAAATTAATGGTGTTATTACTGAAGATTTGGCTAATAGTATTGATTGGAACAAGTTAACTAAAGGTTTTGATCTTGAAAGAATAAAGGATATTGTAAACACTATAGGTAAGACCAAGAGAGACAAGAAAATTATCGTTAAGGCAATATATGATGCTGAGACTGCTTCAGAATTCTTTTCTAAAATTCCCTATAGTGTAGATAAGTTACTAAACAACCTTTATAAAGAGTATGATGAGAATCACAGAGGATTACTTGAAGTGAGTACTGAGACTTTAAATCTTGATAAGTTGCTAAAACAAGCGATTGATGAGTATATGGAAAAGCATGTAGCAACAGATAAAGATATTGATGACTTTAATAATTATATAAATGTAGATGGAATCAGTAAAAGCGACAAGATAGGCAATTTTACTAAAAGAACATTACCTATAGAATTTAGGGATCCTAAAGCCGAACAATTCATGCAGAAACTCTATAAAGCAGGACTGATTGATTCAAATTGGCAACCTGCAAAATTATCTATATCTGAACGTGGATATTTAGCTGAATTCATTTCAAACCATCTTCATATAAAATCAAAATGGAAAGTATTGGGAGCACTATGGAAAAATAATCCCGAGACACTCCGACAAGGTAAAAATAAAGCTTTAGAGCAAGTTAAGACGCGTGCATTTATAGAAAAAATTAATAAAATAACCAACTAATTATTAGTAGATCAGTATAGTTCGTACCTACTACGCGTACCTACTACGTAGTAGGTGTTTTACTATCTTTTTATATTACTTTGTACCCACATTTGGAGGTAACTCCATTTGTGGGTTTCTTGTTTTTTACAACCAGAAGTATAAGTAAAAAAGGTGCGATAATAGTAGCAGAAAAATATTGTCCTTTGGTATTCAGGGTTTGGGAGGTACCTTTGCAGACGAAAAAAAAGAGGTAGTAAACCTCAAACAATAAATCAACCGAGTGATGTGAGCAGAGAAGTCTCATGAGTTCAACGGGCCGGCCGTTTCAAAGCTTTCTCACTCACAAAAATTACTCGGAAAATGAAAAAGTTAAAACATGTCCGTCCTGAGGATTTTGACGTGGAGAAGCTATTGGTGGCTGCACGAGAGGGGAGATTATATGTTGATGAAAATGATAACACTGTCAACAAAGAGCAAATAATAAGAGAGGTACGTGCGTATATCGAACGTATCAAAGCATTTGTTACAAATAAATATAGTCCTTCAGTTGATAAACTGTGGGAACAGATACTGGCTACCGATGATTTTTCACAATATTTAATGCCTGGAACGAAAGCCAGAAAATGTAGGGTATTCAACAAATACAATGTTATGCGTATTATTGGTGTATTACGTGAAAAAGGAGTATACGAGCAATATAGTGACAGAGACTTTGATTCGCTGTTAGAACCTGACGAGAAAGACAGCCCTTACAGGAGATATCTAGGAATGGGGATAGAAGAGCACTCTTTGCTAATAAAAATCATACGAATTGTAGATGCAATAAAACTTTAACATTTGGGTAAAAAGTTTTCTTTTTACCCATTTGAAAAGCACCATAATTTTGCCTCCGAAAATAAAGGTCGCATTAAAGGGTGCGACGTAAAAAAAAGAATTATGGAAACAAAATTATTAAAAGTAGTACGCCAAGGCGAGGCCTTCAGCGTACAGAGTTCAAAACATGAGTCGGGACAAATTCAGAAGTGCAACATCGTGCTTCGTGAACTGGGAGGCTCAAAGTTCGAGAACGAGTTTGTGTGCACGATGCTGGGCAATCTGGCAAGTTGCAGGTTCTACGAGGGAGATTTGGTGGTAGCCACGCTCCGTTTTTCTACGCACGAATATCAGGGACAGGTATTTCAGGAAATCTTAGCAACTGATATCGTGAAACTAAACAAATAAATTATTAACCTGAGTTGAGGTGAGGAGGATGTTCTCGAGTAAATGGCCAAAGAATCCGACCTTCTTCTCACAACAATTCAAAACAATGAAATCAAAGAATGTTTTTATTGAGAATCTCCAAATGGAGACACAGACAGTGTTCAATCAGAACGGTAACATTAACATCTACCCTTGCGGTTTTGAGATGGGACAGCACATCGTGAGCGATGGCAACTGTGCCAGTCAGAAGGGTCGCATGGTGACTGAAGATGATGGCACAAGCCATTTTCGCGCCTACGCCAAAGATAGCGGCAGTCGCTATAACACGCTCTTCCGCACGGCTCACGGAGAGGTGAAGGAGACGTTGGAGAATGTCATCTTCCAGTTGCGCTTCCCCAAGCGGATGGGCAAGGCGCTTATCGAATCGCAATTCCGCGAAGAGACAGACGAGCAGGCAGCGTTTATCAAGACACGTCAAACAGAAACACAATGGTAAGATTATGAGTGTACATGTGTTTTTTTATCAGGATGGGGCAAAAATGATACGCCCCGTCCTCACCAGAGAGGAATATCTGCAGTTGCGCGGAAATAAGAAGCAACAGGCCATCTTGAAGGCCGTTAGAGAGGGTGACGAGAAGCAGAAGCACCGCTTGGTGCAGATGAACTACAGTTGTCTGCCAAATGCTGACGGTTCACTGAAAGGCAGTACCCGCATGAGTACCACCGTGGGTATGGATATCGACCATATCAAGGCTGAAGATATGCAACCTCTTTGTGAACGCATATTGGCTAAGAAGGACGCACTGGGTTTGCTGATGCTGGAAATGAGTGCCAGGAAGCAGGGTTATCACTTGGTGTTTAAGCGTCGGCCAGAGTTGTCACAGGAGGATAACTTGCTGTGGGCAAGCGAACTGTTAGGTGTGAAGTACGATGACGGGGCAAAGGACATAACAAGGGTGTTCTATTCCACAACTGCCGATGAGGAGAATCTCTTGTATCTGTCAGACGAGATATTCGAGATAGAGGAAGCGAAAGCCGTTGATGGGTCGCGAAGCTCAAAATCTGCCGATAATCTCAAAGAGAATCCTTCAGGCTTAAAGGCCGTCGCCATCGATTCCGTAAACCCCGGGAAGGCTTCATCGGCCTCTCTCACAGCTTTCGACCTCTGTGCTCAGCAGGCAGGGTTGAATCCTAACGAGATGGATGTGTGGGGTGAGCATAATTGGCACACAAACCTGATGGCGGTGCTGTCAGTGGGTGTTGCCAAGTTGATGAATCGCCAACAACTGCGGGCGGTGGTGGCTGAAAGGTTACCTAACTACTCAGCGACGGAGGATTGCCAGAAACTCATCGACTATTTCTATGACAAGTATGATGCCGATAAGGGTTTTATGAACGCCTCGTTGCGTGAGATCAATGCCAAGGCACAGAAGAAAGAGGAGGTAAGAAACGAGACGGAAGATTCGGATGGGGAAGACGAACAATTGTCAATTGTCAATTCTCAATTGTCAATTAAGAAGATGCCGCAAGGCATCAAGGATTCCATCGATGCTGTAGGTCCTCAGTTGGCGATGCCTGTAGTGACAGCTATCTGTCCTTGTATCGGTGCACTGGCAACGGGTGTGGTGCTCGATGTACATGGTCAGAAGAAGGGGCTTAATCTCATTGCTTATATCGCTGGTGACTTTGCCAGCGGTAAGGGACAAATCGACCCTGTGATGGATGCCTGGATGAGCGAGGTAGCTGCTCTTGACAAGATGTACCAGATGCAGGAGGACGAGTGGAGAGCCAGAAAGAGGGCTGCCAAGAACAAGAAGGAGCAACCTGAGGAGCCGAAGCTGCCCGTGCGTTGCCTGACACTGAACAATACAGTGGCCAACTTGGCCGAACGATTGGCCAATACCGAGGGCAAGCATGCTTTTTCTTTCACACCGGAAGCCGATACGGTGGCGCAGAAGTGGAAATCTACCATGAGCGACTTTTCAGTGATGTTGCGTCAGTCGTATGATGGCACGAAATATGAGCGCGAGGCACGAAGTGCAGAGGCTGTGAATGTGCATATCGAGCATTTGCTGTGGAATGTAACGATGTGCGGAACCCCTGATGCTCTATATCGAGTGGTGAACAACTATACTGATGGTTTTCAGAGTCGATTGGCTGTGGCTCGCACACCCGACAATACGTTTGCGAAGTTGGAAGACAAGCCCTATGTGCTGAGTACAAGACAGACGGAGCGCATCCAGCAGATTGCCCATCTATTGCCGCTGATGCAGGGTGAGGTGTTGTTGCAGAAATTGGAAGCCAAAGGACGCGAGTGGGTGGAACGCATCCGCTTGGAAACAATGATGAACGATGATAAGGTACGTGCACGTCAGCGTTTCCGTGTGTGCGTAACGGCACAACGAATGACTTGTTGCCTGATGCTCTGCAAGGTATGTGAGGGATTGATTCAAAAGCATGGTTTGAATGGTGCAGAGGCACAGTTGAAGCAATATCCGAACTTGTGGAAGGAACAGCTTTTGAAAGCTCAGACACCGCAGATGCTGGAGGCCTATGATGTGATAGCCGACTCGCTGTTGGAAAATGCCCTGCACTTCTTCCGCGATCGTATAGAGAATGCTTTCAGCAGTCGTGATTACGCAGGTTATTTAAGCGGCGACCGAATGAAACGTGGTAAGAACGACTCAATCTTCGAGCGTCTGGATGTGCAGTTTACCTTTGAGCAAGCCACTCAACACAGCATTGCTATCAAAGGGGTGGGGGTGACACGCAATAGTGTGCAACAGATGCTGAAAAACTGGCGAAATCAGGGATTGGTTGTACAGGGTGAAGATGGACGATATCGAAAGGTGAACAGTCAAGTTAGTCATTAGTCATTTTGTCAAAATGAAAGTTGAAATCAAAAACACCCAAGAAAGCTTTGTGCAGCTCTGGCTTCTGCTGGAGCATACAAGGCAGCACTTCAAGGCGCTGTTTAAATGCTTCTGTGTCAGACGTGTGTTGCAGGAATGGTTTGGTGCCGAAGCTACCGACGACTTTATCTGGGAGGTGTGTCACTGTGCCTCTCGTGACAAAGAACCGGTATATGGCTACGATTTGCTGGGCAAACCATCGTTGTATCCTCGTGTGCACCGTGAATTGTTGCATGCTATTGTGCAAATCAAACTCGGTTTGAAAAAACATCAGGTAAAGCTGAGCGAAATTGACGATGCTTATACCATTGCCTTTCCGCTGAGTACACCGATTAATGTTGAGAAAAAGAAAAGGAAAAGGATTAAAAAGTAATTTTGATGATAGACAAAACCAAGAAACTCTCCCATCACTTTACGCTGGGGGAACTGACTTATACGAGTTACAAAACTCCTGACGGGAATGAGCCTCCGCTGGAGGCCATTGAGAACCTGGCTGGCATTTGCAACTTTTGGTTGGAGGAGTTGCGAAGAACCTATAATAGTTTGTATGTAAAGGGACCTAAGGAGCAGGGGATTATCATCAATCATGGATTTCGCTCTGTGCAGGTCTCTGAGAAGATGGCGAAGGCAGGATTGAAGCCCAGCAAGACTTCCAATCATTT
>JAEEGL011276431.1_pt1 | contig 10479 bp, 8 predicted proteins | sample 9134231 | NCBI WGS metagenome assembly JAEEGL01 (sample SAMN16246548, study PRJNA631951) | gut metagenome | biome: gut microbiome; feature: rumen; material: fiber-attached | host: Bos | place: Iran: Karaj | collected 2018-10 | reverse complement strand
CAACTACTAAACGTAAACGTTTAAAAGAAGAAGCGGTTCGTAACGAAAAGAAACGTCAATCAAAACAACGTATGGTCTTTGGATTCTAGGCGTTGTAAAAATAAAAAACCGTCCGAACTGGACGGTTTTTTTCTTGTTTTATTTTTTTAAATGTTTTATTCTGTTTCCGATAAAAATGGAAAGTTTGATGAAAAAATCTGAAAATACGATTGAAAATATATCTGGACAACAATTATCAGATGCTTTATCTGAACGGTATTTATCTTATGCGGTTTCTACGATTGTTGCGCGTGCGTTGCCTGATGTTCGCGATGGTCTGAAACCTGTGCATCGTCGTATTTTATATTCTATGTTGCGACAAAAATTATCACCAAATGCTGCATTTCGTAAATGTGCAACGGTGGTTGGTGATGTGTTGGGACATTATCATCCACATGGGGATTCTTCGGTTTATGATGCCATGGTGCGATTGGCACAAGCTTTTTCTGTGCGGTATCCGCTAATTGATGGTCAGGGTAATTTTGGAAATATCGATGGTGACCCCCAGGCTGCATATCGTTATACTGAATCAAAAATGACGGATGCCGCTATGTTGATTATGGAGGGTATCGATGAAGACAGTGTTGACATGATGCCGAATTTTGATGGTACAACTGTGGAACCGACTGTGATGCCGGGTGCATTTCCAAATTTATTGGCAAATGGCGGAATGGGAATTGCTGTGGGTATGGCGACTAATATTCCAACGCATAATGTTTCTGAAATTATGGATGCGTTAAATTTGGTCGTGGATAGACCTGACGCTACAACGCAACAAATTATGAAGAAATTAATCGGTCCAGATTTTCCAACAGGTGGCGTTTTAATTGATGATTTTGATACAATTTGTAAAAATTATGATACCGGGCGTGGTGCATTTCGTATTCGTGCTAAATGGGAAATTGAAAAACTGGATCGCGGGATGGAACAGGTTGTTATTACCGAAATTCCATATGGCATAGTTAAATCTAAATTGGTGGAACAAATTGCCGATTTGGTGGATGCAAAAAAATTGCCTTTGATAGAAGATATTGTTGATGAATCAACAACGGATGTGCGGATTGTTATTACGCCCAAGAATCGTAATATCCCGACTGATAAAATGATGGCGCATTTGTTTGCGATGACTGATTTAGAATACAAATTCAATATGAATTTTAATGTGGTTGATTCAAATGGTGCGCCACGTGTAATGCCGATTGGTGATGTGTTGCGTGAATTTATCGCACATCAAAAAAATGTTTTGTTGCGTCGCACTAAATGGCGTTTGGGGAACATAGAACGCAGATTGGAAATTTTGGGCGGTTTGTTGATTGTTTACCTGAATCTGGACAGGGTGATTGAAATCATTCGAACCGAAGACGATGCAAAAGCGGTTTTGATGTCTGAATTCCAATTAACTGAAATCCAAGTCGAAGCGATATTGAATACACGCTTGCGTTCGTTGCGTAAATTGGAAGAAATGGAAATAAGACGCGAAGACAAAGAGCTACGCGCGGAACGTGATAAATTACAGGCATTATTGGAAAGTGAAGAAATCCAAAATGCACAATTACATGCCTGGTTTGATGATATTAAAAAACGTTATGCGAAAAATACTGCGCTGGGACGTCGTCGCACTCAATGGGAACCAGCTGGTGAAGAAATCATTGTTAATGCTGATGATTTTATTGAACGCGAACCTATTACGGTTGTCTTGTCAACAATGGGGTGGATACGCGCGGCCAAGGGGCATTTAGATTTAAATAATTTAGATATGAAGTTCAAAGAAGGCGATGAATTGCAATTTGCTTTCCATGCACAAACGACAGATAAAATCAATTTATTTGCATCTGGGGGCAAGATGTTTACTTTGTCGGCAAATGATTTACCTTCGGCACGTGGTTTTGGTGAATCTGTGCGAATGATGGTAGATATTGGTGCAAATGAAGACATAGTGCGTGCATTTGTATTGGATACAAATGCAAAATATTTGGTTATTGGTCGACATGGCACAGGCTTTATTGTCGCAGGGGAAAATTGTGTCGCACAAACTAAGTCTGGAAAACAGATTATGAATACGGATGAACGCAATCCTGCGGTATTGTGCGTGCGTGTTGATGGTGATATGGTTGCATTATCTGGATCAAATGATAAATTATTGATATTTGAAACCAATCAGATACCTGAAATGTCGCGGGGCAAAGGTGTAATTTTACAAAAGTACAATGCCGAAAGAACATATACAATTGATGCGATGTTTTTCAATAAAACCGATGGTTTTGGCTGGACAACTGGTCGTGGCACAACAAAATTGGACGACATAAGCCCATGGATTGCTAAACGTGCCAGCCAGGGTCATACAATACCGGTTGGTTTTCCGCGCAGTGGCAAATTCGGAAAATAATTAAAATATGTTATTAGGAATTTTTTAATAAATATATTGACAATTCGGTTTTTTTGTATATAATGGCTTCTTGTTATGTTAAAGCAACAACCTAAGGGGGTTTATATGAAGGGTAATGTATCACAATCTGTGAAAAAAATAATTGCCAAAGAATGTGGTTTATCAAGCAAGTTGATTACTAATGAAATGCCGTTCATGGCAAACAGAGAACTATCTTATTTTGATTGTATTGATGTCATATACGATTTAGAACATAAATACAAGGTGCGTTTACCAGAATCAGATTTTGTTAAATACGACACTGTTGGTGCTTTGGTCAAAATAGTAACAGCGCAATTAAACAAAGGTTCAAGATAAGAATTTTTTAATCAAGGATAAAAAAAAAGGCCCACAAAAGTGGGGCTTTTTTTTATATATATTCCTTAGTGGGACATTTTTGCTTCTGTGAACACAACATGCTTACGTAATTTTTTATCGTACTTACGGAACTTCATTTTGCCCTGTGTGTTTTCAGACTTTGTATTCTTAGTAGTTGTATAATAAACACCGGTTTCTTTGTTTTCCAGTTTTACAACTTCTTTGCTACCTTTTTTAGATGCCATTTTTATTACCTTTTTTAATTACTCCGCGTATTCTATGCTATAAATTATAGAAAATCAAGTTTTTTTTATTTTTTCAATATATCACCAGATTTTATATATTCTGGGGAATTTGGCTTTGATTTTTTTTGTGCTGATTTAGCGTATTTTTTCGCATTTTTTGTATCGTTGTTCATGTTATAAAATTCGGCCATTGCCCAATCTGATTCACCACCATCTGTCACACGTGCCAATATCCAATATGCCAATGGGGATGGTTCTTGTAATATAACACGTTTACATAATTCAACTGCACGTGCTTTATCGTTTGGCTTATCGCGTTCGCTTAATACCAATGCCAAAGCAGTTTCTATTTGTGGCGCTTTTTTTATTAATTTTAAACTTTTTTCATATGCGTTAACACTGTCGTCATATGCGCCGTATTGGTATTCTATGTCACCAAGTAATTCATAAAAATAAGGATTATTTGGATTGCGTTTAATCAATGTTTGTATTCCTGTTTTTGCGGTATTTAAATTACCCGCACGCATATTTGCAATCGCACGTGCATAAATTGCCGCATTTGATTTATTGCTATACGGATAATGTGTAATAACATTTTTATCATTATCCAAATACCCGATTAATTTAGCGCGTAATACTTCATAATTTTCATTTTCATGTGCAATTTCTGATTGGCTTTTGTTCGGGACATTTTTTAATTTTGATATTTTTGTTTTTGTGTTATTTATACGTTCTGTTGTTAATGGATGGTTTACACGATTTGGGTTTACGCGTTTTTCAAATTCACCAGCCATATCACGCATTTGTTCAAATACATCAATCAATCCATTTGGATTTTGATTCGCCTTTACCATTAAATCAACCGCCATATCATCAGCCATACGTTCTTCATCACGTGAAAAAGACAATAAAGATTGTTGGGCAATACCACTTGCGCCAGCCATTACACCAACGCCAGCCGTTGGATTTCCGCCTGCGACCATTAAACCAACGCCTAATGCCTGGATAATCATGCTGCGTACCATTTCATCATGCATACGTTCAGATATTTGAACCATATGTCCACCGATTGTGTGTCCCAGTTCATGTGCAACAACCGCCCGCAGTGCATTTGGATTTTTGATTTGTTTTAACAAGCCAGTGTAAATGAAAATATCTTCACCACCGCGAACAAAAGCATTAAAATCATCATCGCGAACTATATAAATTTTTAATCTGTTTTCTGGGATTTTCGCAGCTTTTGCAATTGGCATAATTACATTTGTAATTTCTTTTTCGATTTCTGTATCATTGATTAACGTAGCGCAATTCGCATTAATTGTGATGAACACAGAAAATAAAAATATAAATATTTTTTTCATTATGCCCCCGCCATAGTAGAACAATCAAATATATAACGTAATTGTCGCGCCCAAACATTTTTATCAATATTATCATCCATTGATGCGGTTTGCGCCAATTTGAATAAATCCCTATGTTCGCGATAGTTTACAAAATGATATTGTATCCAACCGCTTTGTTTTGTTCCCAGCAATTCACCAACGCCACGCATCATTAAATCTTGTTCGGCGATAACAAACCCGTCATCAGTTTCACACAATACATCTAATCTTTTTATTCCGTCTGGGGACACATTGTTTCCGTATAACAATATACAATAAGATTGTTGAGATCCACGTCCCACGCGTCCACGTAATTGATGTAACGCAGCCAATCCAAACCTTTCTGCGTTTTCAATAACCATAATTGTTGCAGATGGAACATCGATACCAACTTCGACCACAGTGGTTGAAACCAATACACGCATTTTAGAATTTTCGTCTGCGAATTCTGCCATAACTTTGTCGCGCAATTTTTTATCCATTTGTCCGTGGCAAAGACCAGTTCCATGAAAATGTTTATTTAATTCTTCGAAACGTGATTGCGCCGCCATCATATCAGAATTTTCAGATTCTTCGACCAATGGACAAACCCAGAAAACCTTTGCCCCATTTTGAATTTGTGGTGCAATTCTTTCAATTAAAGCATTGACGCGTTCGACCGGTAATTTTGTCGTTTTTATTGGTATACGTCCAGCCGGTTTTTCGTTTATAATTGATATATCCATATCGCCATAAACCGTCATAGACAATGTTCGTGGTATCGGTGTCGCAGATAATGCCAACATATCTGGGGTATGACCTTTTTCACGCATAGCCGTCCTTTGTGTGACCCCGAAACGATGTTGTTCGTCAATTATGACCAGTCCTAGATCTTTGTATTCGACATCTTCGGAAAAAAGCGCATGTGTTCCAATAGCGACTTTTGTTCGACCAGACTTTAATGAAATCAATTTTTCGCGACGCGCCACACCTTTGTCACGACCGGTTAGGATATCGCATACCAAGCCTAATTTATCACACATTGGTTTTATTTTTGCAAAATGTTGCTGTGCCAACGTATCTGTTGGCGCCAATAAAACACTTTGAGCGCCGCTTTCCGCCATTTTTACAGCCGCAGCGCATGCAACCATAGTTTTACCCGAACCTACATCACCTTGGACAAGGCGCATCATAGGAACAGGTTTTTCAAAATCAACGAATATTTCATCGATAGTTCTTTGTTGAGCGTTTGTTAACTTAAATGGCAATATGTTATAAAAATTTGTCATTAAATCGTGTTTTTTTGCCCGCAGGGCGCGTGTATTGGTTTGGGATTTACGAATGCGTCGATTGATAGCGATTGCGCTTTGGTGGGCAAATAATTCGCAATATGCCAATTTAGCAACATATGTGGAATTTGGTGCCAAGTCTTCATTAGTTTCTGGAAAATGCACATGTTCCAGTGCATCTAAAAATTCCAACATATTTTCACTGGTATTAGATGCGTTAAACTTTTCGTGAATAATATTAAAAATCTGATTACGAACATTTGCAAAAGTTTTTTGTGTTAAACCTTCGCCAGATGGATATATAGCCTGATGTGTTGGAATTTTTTCCGCATTTTCAGGTGTTTCGATAAAGTCTGGATGGTTTATAATTGCGCCATTTTTATTTGAAAACTCTAATTTCCCACTAATGATTCGCCATTGACCGATTGGCAATTTTTCCATCCAATAATCCAAATAATTTACATTGAAAAATTGTATAGTTAATGGCGCAGCAAATTTATCAGCGCATATGATTTGTGTTGGTCTGCGTTTACCTTTAAAAGTGCCACCGCGTTTATGCGATTTTACCATTACAGAAATTGTAATCGTATCACCATTTTGTGCATCCATCACAGAATCCAGTATTTCGCGTGGACGAACATAAGACGGCATATGCAATAAAAAATCCAGTACACGCCGTCCGCCCAAAACATCATTAAACTTTGATGCCAATACGGGTCCCACGCCGTGTATGAATTGCAAATCAGTATTAAAAAAATCAAAAATTTCTTTGTCCATATTATAAACCTAGCAAATTTTATAATTTATTCCAATAAAAAACTGATGTAATGGTACTAGTTTTGTGATACAATAAAACGACAGGAGTATTTAATGGCATTGAATTTATTAAACGATAAAAATTTTAATGATTATCTGACTGATATTACTTATCAAGGTGGGGCGGTTCCAAAACAACAAAATTATCGTGGCGAATTTGAAAGCGCTGATTATGTTTACCAAAATCGTGATGAAATCATCAAAGGGATTTTGAATCAATATATAAAATTACGCCTGCGCCAATATTTAGTAAATTTGGAACACGAACCTGCGTTTGTATTGGTGGATAAAAACAGGGCTGATTTACCGGGATGGACGGCGCAAACATTTGCACGTGATGAAGACATATACGAATTTGATGGCACAAAAATGTCCGATAAATTGCGTGAAGACATTATAACTGTGCGTGATTATTTGTATGATGTAGCGGGTCAATATGTGGATAAAGTTATTGAAACTGCGCGTCGGACTGAAAAGAAACCAAAAATCAGATATGATTATTTGAAATCCAGTAATGAATTTACGACTTTTGAAAAAGCCTTAGATGCCGCAAAAAAATGGCATGAAAATATGGCAGAAGAATTAGCTAAACGCAATCGCGGTAAAGAGTTATTACAAAAATCTTTGGTTGGCGTAAAACATATAATGGATTTGCCAAACAATATGTCTGCATATCAATTAATGACATCCGAAGCATTAGATTTTGAATCTGAATATATGGGGCATTGTGTGGGTAAGGGCGGTTATGATTCTGGCGTCCAAGATGGTTCCATAGAAATATATTCAATACGCGATGAACACGGTGAACCGCATGCAACATTGGAAGTGTGCGGGAAAGAAGTGCATCAAATCAAAGGAAAACAAAACAAAGCACCAATTCGTAAATATGTGCCGGCAATTAAGCATTTTGTTGAATCACAAAAATTGGATGTTGTTCATGATTTAAAAAATTTGGGACTTATAAAACAAGACGGCAAATATTACGATATATATAATTTACCCATGGGTTTTGTTGTCACTGGTGATTTGGATTTACGCGGAATGGGATTAACAGAATTACCTGATTTAAGTACGATAACAGTTGGTAGGGATTTTTATTGTTCCTATAACCAATTAACCAGCCTTAACGGTGCACCACAAAGTGTTGGTGGGAATTTTGATTGTGAAAATAACCAATTAACCAGCCTTAACGGTGCACCAAAAAGTGTTGGTGGGAATTTTTATTGTAACAATAACCAATTAACCAGCCTTAACGGTGCGCCACAAAGTGTTGGTAGGGGTTTTTATTGTAGAAATAACCAATTAACCAGCCTTAACGGTGCACCAAAAAGTGTTGGTGGGAATTTTGATTGTAACAATAACCAATTAACCAGTTTAGAGCATGCACCACAAAGTGTTGGTGGTGATTTTTATTGTAGAAATAACCAATTAACCAGCCTTAACGGTGCACCCAAAAAAATAGGTGGGAATTTCTATTATGATTTAAAAGAAATGAAATATAAAGAAATAGCATTTGAAAACGGGATTAATAAAATAAAAGATAAATTATTAAAAATATTTCGTCAATCCGCTGACCATACTAATGAAACAAAAAACTGACGCAATTGCGCCAGTTTTTTGTTTCTTTTTTATTATTTCGCAAATGAATAATTCATTTTCAAATGGTCGGCATTATAAGTTCCATTCATAATTGCAATTGTATCTTCAACGATAACCAATTCTTCGTTTGTTGCAATCATCATGATTTTCACTTTGGAATCAGGTGTGCTGATAACTGCTTCGTCAACACCTTTGCGCGCAAGGGCGTTTTTATTGGCTTCTACATCTAATTTAACACCTAATTCTTCCAAACCACTGCAGAATTGTTCACGCAAATAATCGTCGTTTTCACCAACACCCGCTGTGAATACAATTGCATCAGTATGTCCCAATTCTGCCATAAATGCGCCAATGTATTTTTTAACGGTGTGAACTTCCATATCTATCGCCAATTTGCACAATGGATTTTCGTCTTTGTTTGCTTCGACATCACGACGATCGGCGAAACATTGTGTAATACCCATCAACCCAGAATCTTTGTTCAAATGTTTAGTCATTTGTTCAGGGGTCAATTTTAATTGTTCCATAACGTATAACATCGCTGCGGCATCAACATCGCCCGGACGTGTTCCCATAACCAATCCAGCGGTTGGTGTCATACCCAAAGTTGTATCAACCGCACGACCATTTTTAATTGCAACCCCAGATGCGCCTGAGCCAATATGCATAGTAATTAAATTGCATTTATCGGCTGGTTTACCCAACATTGCCGCCGCACGCTTTGAAACATACAAATGCGATGTTCCATGGAAACCATAACGACGCACGCCTAAATTTTTATACCATGCTTCTGGAATCGCATAACGATAAGAACTTTCAGGCATAGTTTGCAAAAACGCTGTGTCAAACACCGCAACTTGTTTTGCATTTGGCAACATTTGACGTGCGCTTTCAATACCCATCAGGGATGCAGGAATATGTAATGGCATCAAATCTTTCCATTTAGCAATTTCATGCATAACTTCGTCGTTAATCTCCACAGACGAAGCAAATTTAGAACCACCCATAACAACACGATGACCGACACCACCGATTTCGTTCATATCCACAGACGCATCGCGTAACATGCCCATAACAACGCCCAATGCATCATTGTGATTTTTCATTTCAACGACCTTTTTGTCTTTTGTCCCATCAGGATATTTTTGGGTAATAAAAGAATCAGGCAAACCGATTTTTTCAACATTTCCACCAACGATAACTTGTTTAGTGTCGGCATTAAAAACCTGATATTTTAATGAAGATGAACCACAATTCAAAGCCAGTATGTACATATTAAATCCTTTCTTGCTAATTAAGTTTTTTACCGCCATACAATAGCAAATGATTTTTCACGTTTCAATATTAAAATTTGATAAAACAAAGACGACATAAACCCTGGTCGTCCTAATATGATTGAGAATAAGTATTCTTTATGCGGCATATTGATGTTTTTGCATCCATTTGGTATACATAATATTCATTTCGCCGTTGTTCATTTTATCTTGTAATTTCTTAGTGCTTATGTGAAACAGACTTTTTGTATTGCCACTTTGAAGAAAATCCCAATATCCCATCAATTCCAGGTATTCGTTTTTGTTGTTTTCATCCCACTTGTTTGCTGCTTCTTGACGTGCGTCCATTTGCTTTTGAGCAGTGTTAATTTTTTCTGTTGCATCTTCATAGTCGTTTATTTTTTGTTCCAAATCGTCATTAGCTGATTTTGAATTATTATAATCAGTTTGTGCGTTATTAAGAGCGTTTTGTGCGAGTTGGTACGGAGTCGTTGTCGCCCCCTGTGCCACAGTATGTATTCTGTTATGTTCTGCGGTCAAAGTTGTTCCACGGTATTTAGCTTGGATTTCTGCAATTTGTTGTTCTTTCTGTTGCAATTCGGCTTCTGCATCTTTCAATTCTTGTTTACGTGCCTCTATTGCCATAGCACCATATTGTGTAGGCGGAACACCAGGCGTAGCCATCAACATATTTTTCAAATGTTGAATTTGGTTTTCAAGAGCTTGACATTCACTTTCTAAATTGGTGTTTTTTTGAAAATCTCGTTCTATTGTTTCAAGATTATTAAAATCTATTTGTTTTTGATCAAGAATATTTTTTTTATTGGTTTCGTCAGTTCTGTTGGTGTTCAATTGATTTTTAGATGCATCTAAATCTGTGATACCAGTAGCAGTGCGACGAGCCTGCTCATCAGAGATTTCTGTACGGTCCGCAGCATCTTTTCTTTGTTTTTCTGTGTCAAAGTTTGCGCGGGCTGTAGCTAATTCTGCTTTTCTTGCTTCAGATTTATCATTAAGTTTTCCAGAATGATTAAATGTAGATCCGGTACGGCGAAGTTTGTTCACAATAGCCGTAGCACCATATCCAGCCAATTGAAGTCCTGCCTTTAATGT
>JAEEGL011262040.1_pt1 | contig 10479 bp, 7 predicted proteins | sample 9134231 | NCBI WGS metagenome assembly JAEEGL01 (sample SAMN16246548, study PRJNA631951) | gut metagenome | biome: gut microbiome; feature: rumen; material: fiber-attached | host: Bos | place: Iran: Karaj | collected 2018-10 | reverse complement strand
CCTTTACGAATGCACTCTGTGGCATCTTCTTCCACGAGTGAGAGAACCTGGATGCTTCCGTCGGTATTTTTCTTACCGGCGATACCTCTGATTTTCGATGAGCCTAATTCGATGGCTACGATGAATTCCTTTAATGCCATATATTGTCGTATTTAATATTTTATCGGGTTTAGCCTGTTGTCTTTTTGTCTTCTTTCTTTGCTTCTTGTTTCTTTCCCTCTTGTTCTTTCCCCTTGAGAGAGCTGGGGCTTGTCTGCTCTTTCTTTGTACCTTGCTCCTTTACCTCTTCCGCCGGTTTTTCATCTTTTGCCGGTGTGATGGCGATGATGTCCTCCTTTCTGTGTTTCTTGCAAATGATTTGATTGTCGAATTCTAAACTGATGTATGCGTATTTGTTCCATCCTGCCTGACTCAGTCCGTAGCGGTAGAATTTATCCAGTCGCTCGAGTTTTTTCTTCAGGAATTTGTTGATGCCGTCGATGCGCTTCTCTTTGTCAGTGTATTCGGGTAAACGTCCGATGTTGACAATGTGGTTGCCCATGCGCGGCACCAGTTCCATGTTCTTGTCGGGCAGAATGTTAATTTGTTCTATCTGTTCGCGCCAGGTTTCGTCGGCGTTGATGAATCGGCAAGCAGTGGCGACGTAGTTCTGGGCATACCATTTTGAGATGTTTCCCGTCGCGATGATGAGGTTGGATGTGAAATTGGATGACGGCATGATGCTGTCCATCTCATCGACATAATAGTCCTCGCCGTTCTCGCTCATGATATGCACTCCCGGCACACGCTGCGTCACTTCTATGTTGACTTTACCGTTGCGCGTCTTGCTGCATTGTGCCCCGTTGATGTAGGGGTTCTTTTTGAGCGTCTCTTCGATGGCCCTCGGGTTGATGTCTCTCATCATGTATCCTTTGGGGTAGAGATTCTCGACGTTGAGTATTTTTTTGATGTCCTCAGCGCTGAGGAACCCGTCGTTGTTTTTGTCGCTGACTTTGATGTTGACTTCCTCACATTCCTCACCGTTGGTGGCCTCATGGTTGAACGAGGTCATCGCCATGCCAAGATACACCAGCAACAGTATATCCAAGACGATGAACAGGGTGCGTTTGTTAAGGAATTCCATCTTTTTCTTTATTGGCCTTATTGGGCCTTATTTGGTTCTATTGTTCTGCTTTTCCCTCGATGATTTCTGCCATTTGGGGCACATAGTTGTCGAGGTCGCCTGCTCCGAGCACGATGAGCACGTCGAAATCGCGCTCGCTGACCATTTTCAGCACATCCTCTTTGTGGATGAGTTGCTTCTTCACGCCCGGACGGAGCGCATCGTATATCAGTTGCGATGTCACACCGGGTATGGGCTCCTCACGTGCGGGGTAGATGTCGCAGAGGATGACCTCGTCGAGAAGGCTCAGACTGTCGGCGAAATCTTTGTAGAAATCGCGTGTGCGGGTGTAGAGGTGCGGCTGGAAGAGCGCGGTGATTTTGCGGTTGCGATAGAGTTCGCGTATGCTTTTGGCGCTCTGGTAAATCTCCTGCGGATGATGGGCGTAATCGCTCAGCAGCACATGGCGGTCGTTTTTGATTTTGAAGTCGAAACGGCGGTCCACTCCCTCGAAAGAAGCCATGCCTTGTCTCAACTCTTCACCGGTGCAACCGGCCATCTGTGCCATGGCCATGGCGGCGATGCCGTTATCGATGTTGACAGGTACGGGCTGTCCGAGGCTCACATGGTCAACGCGTCCGAAGGGCGATACGAAATCGAAGGTGATCTCACCGTTGTCGATCATGATGTCTTCGGCATGGAAATCGCCTGCGTCGCGTCCGTAGGTGTAGATGCGCACGCCTTCCTGCACGTCGGGGGTCATCTCCAGTCCGGTGTGCCAAATCAGCGCTCCACCCGGCTGAATGAGGGTGGTATAGTGGCGAAAACTCTCCAGATAGGCCTCTTTGGTGCCATAAATGTCGAGATGGTCGGGGTCGGTGGCGGTGATGACCGTAATCCACGGACGCAGCCAATGGAAGGAGCGGTCAAACTCATCGGCCTCGATGACCACATATTCGCTGTCGGCAAGGATGTAGTTGGTGCCGTAGTTCTTGGTGATGCCTCCGAGAAAAGCGTTGCAGTCGGCTTTGCTCTGGTGCATGATATGCGCGCACATCGACGACGTGGTGGTCTTGCCGTGTGTGCCAGCCACACAGAGTGCCTTGTAGGCTTTGGTGAGGGTGCCGAGCACCTGCGCGCGTTTCTGTATGTCGAAGCCGTTTGAGCGGAAATACACCATCTCGAGATGGCTCTCGGGTATGGCGGGCGTATATACCACGAGGGTGGTTTTTGGGTCACGGCAGCAGTCGGGTATCAGGTCGGGATTCTCCTCGTAATGGATGTCTGCCCCCTCATCGTTGAGTTGGCGTGTCAGGGGCGTGGGCGTCTTGTCATATCCCGCCACGGCTACCCCCTGATGGAGGAAATAGCGTGCGATGGCGCTCATGCCGATGCCGCCAGCGCCTACGAAATAAACCGATTTGATATCTTTTGCTTCCATTTGTCTGTTTGGATTACGCTTTGCCCTCTGCCAGTTTGATGACCTCGTCGGCGATGATGCTTGCAGAGTCGGGCAGCGCCAATTTTTTGATGTTTGTGCTCAGCGCCTCGAGTTTCTGGTTGTCATTGACTGTGTCGATAGCGAGTTTGAGCAATGTGTCGGGCGCCTCGGCGTCTTTCACGTAGAGCGCGGCGTCTTTGTTGACCAACGCCATGGCGTTTTTCGTCTGATGGTCCTCGGCCACGTTGGGTGAGGGAACGAGGATGACGGGTTTGCCAATGAGGCAGAACTCAGAGATGCTGCCTGCGCCTGCACGGCTGATGACGAGGTCGGCTGCACGATAGGCGGCACCCATGTCGCTGATGAAGTCTGTTACCTTGAGCATGGGTAAATCCTCGTGGCTCTTCATCTCCTCCTGTATGGAGGCGTAATAATAATTGCCGGTCTGCCAGATAAACTGCACGCCCGACTCCTTGACCATGTCAAGGTGGCGCATGATGCTCTCGTTGATGGTGCGTGCTCCGAGGCTGCCTCCCACGAGCAGGATGGTCTTCTTCGCGGGGTCGAGTCCGAATTGCTTGACTGCTTCGTCGTGTGAGATGGTGGTCTCGAGCAATGACTGTCTGACGGGGTTTCCCGTCATCATGATTTTCTCAGCGGGGAAGAATCGCTCCATGCCCTCGTATGCCACACAGATCTTCTGTGCTTTCTTGGCCAGCAGTTTGTTGGTCACTCCAGCGTAGGAGTTTTGCTCCTGAATGAGGCACGGGATGCCCATGGCGGCGCATTTGTTGAGGGTAGGGCCAGATGCGTAACCTCCGACGCCTACGGCAGCCATCGGCTGAAACTTGCGTATGATTTTCTTAGCCATGCGCTGGCTTTTCCATATCTTGTAGAGCACCGCGAAATTTTTCAGCAGGTTTTTCCTGTCGAATCCGCAGATGGGCAGCCCCTCGATTTTATATCCTGCTGCCGGCACACGCTGCATCTCCATACGTCCGAGAGCCCCGACAAAGAGGATGTCTGTGTCGGGTCTTTTCTCCATAATCGCATTGGCGATAGACACGGCCGGAAAGATGTGTCCGCCTGTTCCGCCGCCGCTGATGATGATTTTTAATGCCTTGCTCATACTTTAGTCTGCAAAATTACTGCTTTTTTTTGTGTTTAAGATATTTTTTTTGCAAATAAATGTCAATTCGTTTCAACCGTTTCATATGCGGCTTTTTTCTTGCCGTTTTCTTCGATGTCTGTACGCTGTTTTGCAGAGCGGCTCACACTGAGTATCGCACCGATGTAGATGCAGCAGAAAACAGTGGATGAACCGCCTTTGCTGACCAGTGGCAAGGGCTGTCCTGTGACGGGTGCGAGACCCACAGCCACAGCCATGTTGAAGAGCGCCTGTGTGACCATGAGCAGTGCCAGACCCATGACTAGATAGGCTGGGAATTTATTGGCGCACCTGGCTGCGATACGTCCGCTCTGGAAGAGCAGGATGATGTAGAGCAAGGCTACGATGGCCGCACCCCAGATGCCCATCTCCTCGATGATGATGGCATAGATGAAGTCGGAGAACGCCTGAGGCAGGAAATCGCGCGCCTCGGAGTTGCCGGGCATCTTACCCACGATGTGCGACGAGGCGATGGCGATGTTGGCATATCCCACCTGTTGATTGTCGGCCAGATCATATTCCTCGGGCGGCACTTCTTTGCTGTTGAGGAAGTCTTTGATACGCCCTTTCCAAGTGTCGGCTCGGTGCAAGAAACCGCCCCTTTTTTTCTTTACTTCGCCACCGTTGTCCTTTCCGGCCACGCTCACCGTCTTTTCTGTCAGTTGCTGCTTGGTGTTGACCTCCTCCTCATCGCCGACGAGCATCACAAGGGCGAAAATGGACACCACGCCAATCATGAGGACGCCGAGCAATTTGCCAATCTGACGAATAGGCACATGACCGATGAACATCATCATCAGAATGACGGCGCCGAGCAGGATGGCAGTTGACAAGTTCTCGCCTGCGATAAGCACCAGGAAAGGCACACAGAGGTAAAGGATGTATTTCATCGTTTTGCTGTCGGCCCCGTTCTCGGTCTGCATGGCACTGAGCACCTGCGCCGTGGCGAGTACAAGGGTGCCTTTCGCCAATTCCGATGGTTGGAACTGGAACCCTGCAAATCCTATCCATCTGCTGGCGTCGTTCTCGGCCTTACCCCACAGCAAGACATAAATCAGGGTGATAAACGATATAAATAGCAAGAATACAGTGGCTATCTTGAAATACCGGCAGTCGATATTGAGAATCAATACCGCCATGACGATGCCGCAGATGATGGTGGCTGCATGTTTGATGATGGGCGACAGGTAGTTGCCGCCTTTGTAAGTCAGCATGCTCGAGGCGCTGAACACCTCGATGATACTGATAGTACATAGCAGAAACAAAACCATCCAGATGATTTTGTTTCCTTTGAAGATGTTGACTCCTTTAATCTCCACGTTGTCCCTCCCAGTCGTTTTAAGAGTGTAGAATGATGATATTATGTCTTATAGGTTTCTGACGAGTGTCTTGAATTGTTCGCCCCGGTCTTCCATGTTCTTGAACAGGTCGAAACTGGCGCAGCAGGGGCTGAGCAACACGGTGTCGCCCGGTTCGGCCAGTTCGTAGCAGGCAGCCACGCAGTCGGCCATGCTGTGCGTGTCGCGCACGGTGATGCCCAGGTGGTCGAACGACGCGTGCAACTTCGCGTTGTCTGCTCCCAGATAGACCAGCGCCTTGCATTTCTTGCGCACCAGGTCCTCGATGGCTGTATAGTCATTGCCTTTGTCCTTTCCGCCTACGATGAGGATGGTGGGCGTGTTCATGCTCTCGAGTGCATACCAGCAGGCATCTACGTTGGTGGCTTTCGAGTCGTTGATGTAGTTGACACCTCTCACCGTGGCCACCTTCTCCAACCGGTGCTCCACGCCGGGGAAATCGCTCAGGCTCTTGCGGATATAGTCTTTCTTAATGCCTGCGATGTTAGCGGCGATGCCCGCTGCCAGCGAGTTGTAGATGTTGTGTACGCCTGTGAGACTCAAATCCTCCTGCTCCATGTTGAACGGGGTGGGGGTCTCTATCTTGTACTGTCCCTCTTCGATGTATCCGATGCTCCCGTTCTCTTTCAGCCGTGAGAAGGGGTATTGCACCGATTTGATGTCGTATTTCTCCAACTCGCGCTTGATGATGGGGTCGTCGTTCCAGTAGATGAAACTGTCGTTCTCGGTCTGGTTTTGTATGATGCGCATCTTCGAATCGACGTAGTTCTGCATGCAGTTGTCGTAACGGTCGAGGTGGTCGGGTGTGATATTGAGCAGAATGGCGATGTCGGCCTTGAAATCATACATATTGTCGAGTTGGAACGAACTCAACTCGATGATGTAATAATCGTGTGGGTCTTCCGCCACTTGCAGTGCCAGGCTCCTGCCGATGTTTCCCGCCAGTCCAGCGTCATATCCGGCAGCCTTGAAGATGTGGTAGATGAGCGACGTGGTGGTCGTCTTTCCATTGCTTCCGGTGATGCAGATCATCTTCGAATGGGTGTATCTGCCTGCGAACTCTATCTCACTGATGATGTGTATGCCTTTTTCTACGGCTTTGCGTATGATAGGAGCGTTGTCGGGTATACCGGGACTTTTGATGATTTCGTCGGCATTGAGAATCAGTTCTTCGGTATGGTGGCCTTCTTCCCATGCGATGCCGTGGTCATCGAGTTGCTGTTGATAGCGTGGTTTGATGGCAGACATGTCTGAAACAAATACGTCGTAACCTTCTTTCTTAGCGAGTACCGCTGCTCCGGCACCGCTTTCTGCCGCTCCTAAAATGACAATTCTTTTCATGATTCTTGTTTATTTGTTTAGGGTGGAGGGCCTCCCTCCTTCCCATCCCTCTCCGAAGGGAGGGCGTAATTTCCACTACATTGATAAAGTAATATATTTCTCCCCCTCAGGGGAGTTAGAGGTGGGGGGCCTCTTGCTACTTGCTTCTTGCCTCTTGCTTCTTATCTGATCTTCAATGTGATAATGGCGAGTGCGGCCAGGATGATGGAGATAATCCAGAACCTGACTGTGAGTTTTGACTCAAACACCACGCCTTTGGGCTTTCTCCAAAGATATTTGCAATCCGGGTCGAGCTTGGAGTCTTCCGTGCGGAAATGATCGTGTATGGGTGTGCGCTTGAAGATGCGCTGTTTACGTCCGTGTTTCTTTCCTTTCTTGTAATACCACACTTGCAGCATGACGCTGAGGCTCTCGATGAAGAAGATGCCGCAGAGGATGGGCAGCAGCAGTTCTTTGTGGATGATGATGGCGCATACGGCGATGATGCCTCCGACGGTGAGTGACCCTGTGTCGCCCATGAAAACCTGTGCGGGATAAGTGTTATACCACAGGAATCCTATCAGTGCGCCGATAAATGCTGACATGAACACCACCAGTTCTTGCGAGTCGGGGATATACATGATGTTGAGGTATGCCGCGAATTCGACGTGGCTGCTCACATACGCTAATATCCCCAATGCCACGCCTATGACCGCCGAGATGCCCGCACACAGGCCGTCCATGCCGTCGTTGAGATTGGCGCCGTTCGACACGGCCGTTACCACGAGGATGGTCATGATGACGAACAGTATCCATCCTGCCGCGTCTTTGTACTTGCCCATGAAACTCATCAGGTCGGAGTAGTCGAGGTTGTGGTTCTTGACAAAGGGGATGGTCGTTTTGAGCGATTTCTCCGGCGCCGACTTATGCGTCACCGTCACCACGGTGTTTTGCCGCTCTACGGTCACATTCTCGTGTATCTTCGCGTCAGGACTGTACCAGAGCACCACGCCCACGATGAATCCAATGCCTATCTGTCCGATGATTTTATAACGGGGACGCAATCCGTCTTTCGAATGCTTGAAATTCTTGATGTAATCATCCAGTCCGCCGAGCACTCCAAGCCATACTGTGGTGATAATCATCAGTATGAGGTAAATGTTGCGCATGCGGCCAAGCAGCAGCACCGGCACAAGTATGGCAATGATGATGAACACGCCACCCATGGAGGGCACGCCCACCTTGTCGCGGCCGAAGGGGTCGATGGCCTCGTCGCGTTGCACCTCGGTGATGTGCTTGCGTTTCATGTACGAGATGAATTTCTCGCCCACCCATGCCGAGATGATCAGTGCGAGCACCAAAGCGAGCAGCGAGCGGAATGAGATATAGCCCCAGAGATGTGCGCCGGGGAGCCCCCATTCTTGTTCTAAAAATCTAAACAGATAGTATAGCATAACTTAATTTTTGAAGTTCTTGAAGTATTGAAGGGTTTAGGGTAGAGGGTTTAGGGTTTGGTGTTCTGGGCAATTCCCTTGCTCCTTTCTCCTCGTCCCTTATTCCTCGCTTCCATCTCCCTCCCTTTGGGGGGGGCGGTGAGAGTGTCCTCTTATTCCTTAAACAACTCTTCTAGCACCTCGCGGTCGTCGAAGTGATGTTTTACGCCTTTGATTTCTTGATAGTTCTCATGTCCTTTGCCAGCCACGAGCACCACATCGCCTTTTTGCGCCATCATGCAAGCCGTCTTGATGGCTTCGCGACGGTCGGTGATGCTGATGGTCTTTTTCATCTGCTGCGGTGTCAGGCCGGCAAGCATGTCATTGATGATGTCTTGCGGCTCTTCGAAACGCGGGTTGTCGCTGGTGATGATGACACGGTCGCTCTGCTTGGCTGCCTCTTGAGCCATCAGTGGGCGTTTGCCTTTGTCGCGGTTGCCGCCGGCTCCGCATACGGTGATGACCTGTCCCTTGCCGTTGAGCACCTCGTGGATGGCTCCGAGCACGTTGGCCAGAGCGTCGGGCGTATGGGCGTAATCGACAATGGCGGTGAATCCTTGGGGCGAATGTACGGGTTGGAGACGTCCGCTCACGCTTTTGAGGGTGCTCATGATGAGCAGCACATCCTCGGCCTTTTTGCCCAACATCCGTGCTGCGCCATAGACGGCGAGCAGGTTGCTCACGTTGAATTTCCCGATAAACTGTACGCCCACCTCGTGTCCGTCAATCTCGAGGAACATCCCTTCGAAATGGCATTCGAGGATTCTCGCGCGGAAGTCGGCCATCGTACGGGTGGAGTAGGTCTTCACCTTCGCCTTTGTGTTCTGCACCATGACCATGCCGTTTTTGTCGTCGGCGTTGGTGATGGCGAAAGCCGATTTGGGCAACATATCGAAGAATGCCTTTTTGGCGTTGCGGTAGTTCTCCACCGTCTTGTGGTAGTCCATGTGGTCGCGGCTCAGGTTGGTGAAGATGCCTCCCGCGAAGGTCAGTCCGCCGATGCGTTTCTGGTCGATAGCATGGCTGCTGCATTCCATGAACACATATTCGCAACCCGCGTCAACCATGCTTGCCAGTAGGCGGTTGAGCTCAACTGGGTCGGGTGTGGTGTGACTTGCGGGTACTGCCTCGCCTTCGATGTAGTTGCAGACAGTCGATAACAGTCCGCATTTATGGCCGAAGGCTCTGAACATATTATATAATAAGGTGGCGATGGTCGTTTTTCCGTTGGTGCCCGTCACTCCCACGAGTTTCATTTTCTTCGTCGGGTTGCCGTAGAATGTGGTGGCTGCCGGTCCTACGGCCTCTGAGGCGGACTTTACCTCGATGTAGGTCACACCGTCGGCCTTGGTGTCGGGCATCGCCTCGCATATCACGGCTGTTGCGCCCGCCTCGATGGCTTTCGGGATGAACTGATGTCCGTCGACCTGTGTGCCTTTGATGGCTACAAACAGATGTCCGGGTTTTACCTGGCGCGAGTCGATGTCAACTCCCGTGATGTCGATGTCGGTCGGTCCGATGACCGATACAGGACGGATGCTTGAAATGATGTCGTTGAGATTCATATAATATAGAGGTAAGAGGTAAGAGGTGAGAGGTGAGAGGTAAGAGGTAAGAGGTGAGTGTGAGTATTGGGTTGTGTTAACGGAGTCTGATGACGCAGGTGTCGCCTCGCATGATGCGGTGCCCGGCTGACAGGCTTTGGGAGACGACTCTGCCCCTGCCCTCAATGCGTGCTTTGGCGCCTCTTGACTCGATGAGATAGACGGCGTCGCGGGCACCCATGCCGCTCACGTCAGGTATCACACCTTCGTTCGGGGTGTCTTTCTTCGTCAGATTTACTTTTTGTTGACCGATGGAGGCGAGTCCCCATACCATGTCGTCGTTGACGTCGTCCTGATGCCAGTCGCTCCACGATTCGATGCCGTATTTGCTCAGCACCGACTGTGCGGCTTTGATGTCGCCGTTCTTCACGTCGGGCAGCGATGACGACTCATTATCCTTGGCATCATTGGCGCTCAGTCGGAGGTCGCGGGCCATGATGCCCTCAGCGATTTTCCTGAACACGGGTCCGGCCATGCCACCGCCCGATGCGCTCGGTCCGGGCTTCTGAATGCACACGATACACGAGTATTTGGGTTGGTCGGAGGGGAAGAATCCGGCAAAACTGACCAGATAGTGCATGGTGCCTGAGTGGTAGCCTTTTCTGCCTTTTGCTATCTGCGCCGTACCCGTCTTTCCTGAAACGGGGAAGGTGGGCGAACCTGCTTTCTTTCCGAGTCCGATGCTCACCACTTGGCGCAACATGGTCTGTATCTTGTTCAGTGTCACGGGTTTGCAGATTTGTTCGCGGAGAACCACGGGTGGATATTCCTTGATGACCTTGCCTGCACGTTCCACTTGCTTCACCAGTCTGGGCCGCATCATGCGTCCGTTGTTGGCGATGGCGTTGTAGAAGGTGACGGTCGAGATGGGAGGCACCATCGTCTCGTATCCGATACTCATCCATGGCAGTGTGGTCTTGTACCAGTTGGTGAGTTGTCCGCGCGAGTTGCGCTCCGGCCGGCGTATGCTCGGCTTATGATAGTTTTGCAGTG
>JAEEGL010916744.1_pt1 | contig 10479 bp, 6 predicted proteins | sample 9134231 | NCBI WGS metagenome assembly JAEEGL01 (sample SAMN16246548, study PRJNA631951) | gut metagenome | biome: gut microbiome; feature: rumen; material: fiber-attached | host: Bos | place: Iran: Karaj | collected 2018-10 | reverse complement strand
TAACACTGTAGTCTCAAAGGCATACGCTGGTTCCATCAACATAAAATCCATTTTTGGCGAGCAAGTCACAGAATATATTATAGGAAATGACGTGACGAGTATTGGCTCTTGGACTTTCTATGGTTGTACTGGCCTGACTTCCGTCGAAATCCCCAACAGCGTGACGAGTATTGGTAATAATGCTTTCAGGGATTGCTCTGGTCTTAAGTCTGTCACCATCCCCAACAGCGTGATGAGTATAGGCGATTTTGCTTTCTATGGTTGCTCTGGCCTTGAGTCCGTTGCCATCGGCAACAGCGTGACGAGTATTGGTGGTTCTGCTTTCTGTGGTTGCTCTGGTCTTACCTCAGTCTCCATCCCCAACGGCGTGACGAGTATAGGTTATTGTGCTTTCTGTGGTTGCTCTGGTCTTGAGTCTGTCACCATCCCCAACAGCGTGACGGATATTGGGGGTTCTGCTTTCTCTAATTGCTATAGTCTTAAGTCCGTCACTTTGAATTCTAACACTGTAGTCTCAAAGGCATACATTTATTCTGACAACATAAAATCCATTTTTGGCGAGCAAGTCACAGAATATATTATTGGTGACGACGTGGAAAGTATTGGTAATAATGCCTTCTATGGTTGTACTGGCCTGGCCTCCATCACCATCGGCAATAGCGTGACAAGTATTGGCTCTTTGACTTTCTATGGTTGTACTGGCCTGACCTCCGTCGAAATCCCCAACAGCGTGACGAGTATTGGTGATAATGCTTTCAGGGGTTGCTCTGGTCTTGAGTCCGCCACCATCGGCAGCGGTGTGACGAGCTATGGTAATAACGCTTTCAATTGCTCTAACCTTACTTCTGTTACGGTATCAAGCACAACTCCGGTCGTAATTGCCCAAAATGTGTTTACAAACCGGAAGAATGCGACATTGTATGTGCCCAAGGGGTGCAAGGCAGCATACGAGGCTGCAGATTACTGGAAAGAGTTTAAAGAAATTGTGGAGATAGCTTCGTCTATTATTGACTTTGCCGATGCCAACGTCAAGGCACTTTGTGTGGCCAATTGGGACACTGGTGGCGATGGAGAGCTGTCGTTTGATGAAGCTGCTGAGGTGACTGATTTAGGATCTGTTTTTAAAGGTAACCAAAATATATCTTCCTTTGAAGAATTATGTTATTTTACAGGATTGACTAGTATTAATGCCAATGCTTTCGAAGGTTGCAGCGGCTTAACTTCGGTGACCATTCCCAACAGCGTGACGTCCATTGGTGGTGGTGCTTTCGAATGGTGCAGCGGCTTAATTTCGGTGACCATTCCCAACAGCGTGACGTCTATTGGGCAAGTGGCTTTCTATGGCTGTAGCGGCTTAACCACAATTGATGTTGAGTCAGGAAATCCGAAATATGATTCCAGAAACGATTGTAATGCCATCATAGAAACGGCCACCAACACACTCGTTTTTGGATGCATGAATACGATTATCCCCAATAGTGTGACGTCCATTAGTGGCAATGCTTTCGGTCATTGCAGCGGCTTAACTTCTGTGACCATCCCCAACAGTGTAACGTCCATTGGAAGCTTTGCTTTCCGTTATTGCAGCGGCTTAACCTCTGTAACTATCGGCAACAGTGTGACGTCCATTGGGCAGCAGACATTCCAAGGTTGTACCGGCTTAACCTCTGTGACTATCCCTAACAGCGTAACGTCCATAGTATGGGGTGCTTTCGAAGGTTGCAGTGGCTTAACCTCTGTAACCATCGGCAACGGTGTGACATCCATTGAGCAAATGACTTTCTATAATTGCAGCGGCTTAATCTCCGTCACCATTCCCCATAGTGTGACGTCCATTGGTGCTGGTGCTTTCTATGGCTGCAGCAGTTTAACCTCAGTAACTATCCCCAACAGTGTGACATCCATTGGTGCTGGTGCTTTCTTCGAATGTTCTACTCTGACCTCAGTAATAGTAGAGAATGAAATCCCATTACAGATTGATTCTAATGTTTTTTCCAATAGAGCCAATGCCACACTTTATGTTCCTGTAGGCTGCAAGGCGGCATACGAGGCAGCTGACTATTGGAAGGATTTCAAGGAGATTGTGGAGAACTATATTAAGGGTGACGTGAATGGCGACGGTATAGTGGATATGGCCGACATTGCCGAGATCATCGACGCGATAGCCCGGGGAGTGTACAAAGCATCTGCCGACACTAACAACGACGGTGTGGTCGATGTGGCCGACATCACCGAGGTCATCATCATTATGGTGGAACGGCCAAGATGATGGAGGTTAGAAACTTAAGGTTCTAATAACTGATTCGTGTCTAGTTCTTACCGAAAAACCAGAATCTATGATCAATAAGCAACTATTCCTAATATGATCAATAAGCAACTACTACAGCCAGAGAGCATCGTCGTGATAGGCGGCTCGAACAATGTGCATAAACCTGGTGGCGCCGTGGTGCGCAACCTGTTAAACGGCGGCTATGAGGGCACGCTGCGAGTGGTCAACCCTAAGGAAGACGAGGTGCAGGGCATCAAGGCCTTCCATGATGCCCGTGAACTGCCACCCACAGACCTGGCCATACTCGTGGTCGCTGCCAAGTTCTGCCCCGACTATGTGGAACTGCTGGCCAAGGAAAAGGAAGTACGCGCATTCATTATTATATCGGCTGGCTTCAGCGAGGAGACCCACGAGGGGGCTGTCCTGGAGCAGCGCATACTCGACATCTGCAAACAGTATCAATGTGCGCTGATAGGCCCCAACTGTATAGGCCTGCTCACCCGTTGGCATCACTCCGTATTTACCAAGCCCATACCCAACCTCGACCCCAAGGGCGTAGATTTTATCTCCGGGTCGGGTGCTACTGCGGTGTTTATCCTCGAGAGCGCCGTGATGAAGGGCTTGCAGTTCAACAGCGTCTGGTCGATAGGCAATGGCAAGCAGATAGGCATTGAGACGGTGCTGGAATATATGGACGAGCATTTCGATGCCGAACACGATTCGTTAGTGAAGTTGCTGTATATTGAGAATATCTCCAACCCCGACAAACTGCTCTACCATGCCACGTCGCTTATCAAGAAGGGCTGTCGCATAGCCGCTATAAAAGCAGGTTCATCGGAGAGCGGCAGCCGTGCTGCGAGCAGCCATACGGGAGCCATCGCCAGCAGTGACTCGGCCGTCGAAGCCCTGTTCCGCAAGGCCGGCATCGTGCGCTGCTTCGGGCGCGAGGAACTGACTACCGTAGGGTGCATATTCCATACATTGTTGAGAGTTGAGAGTTTGGAGTTGAGAGACTTTAGACCTTCCGTTGATATTTCCGTAGCAAAACAAAAGTCTCTCAACTCTAAACGCTCAACTCTCAACTTCGCCATTATCACCCATGCCGGCGGCCCTGGCGTGATGCTGACCGATGCGCTGTCGAAGGGCGGCATGCAGGTGCCCCCGCTCACGGGCGAGATAGCCGATGAACTGAAGTCGAAACTGCTGCCCGGCAGCAGCGTGGCCAACCCCATCGACATTCTGGCCACGGGCACCGCCGAGCATCTGGCTATCGCCCTCGACTACTGCGAGCAGATGGCCGACATTGATGCTATCATGGTTATTTTCGGCACGCCCGGATTGGTGAAGATCTTCGAGGTCTACGACGTGCTCGACAAGAAGATACGCGAGTGCAGCAAACCTATTTTCCCCATCCTGCCCAGCGTGAGCACCGCTGGCCCCGAGGTGCAGGAGTTCCTGAAGCGCGGCCATGTGAACTTCATCGATGAGGTGACGCTGGCCACTGCCCTCACGCAGATTATGAAGACTCCCAAGCCCGCCCCGTTTGAGGTGGAACTCTACGGCACCGACATCCCCCGCCTGCACAAGATTATCAGCGGCATCGAGGAGAGCGGCTATGTGTCGCCGGATCTGGTAAGGCAAATCCTCTCCTGTGCCGGCATCCCCCTGGTGCCCGAACTCGTTTCTACGTCGAAGGACGAACTGTCGGCCTTTGCCGAGAAGGTGGGCTTCCCCGTGGTGGCCAAGGTCGTGGGCCCGGTGCATAAGAGCGACGTGGGCGGCGTGACCCTCAACATCCGCTCGAAGGAGGTGCTTAGTGCCGAGTTCGACCGTATGATGCAGATACCCGATGCCACGGCCGTGATGGTGCAGAAGATGGTCAAGGGTGCCGAACTCTTCATCGGTGCGAAGTATGAGGAGCGCTTCGGCCATGTGGTGCTCTGTGGTCTTGGCGGTATCTTTGTCGAGGTGCTCAAGGACGTTTCCTCCGGTCTCGCCCCGCTGAGTTATGGTGAGGCCTACTCGATGATACACTCTCTGCGCGGCTATAAGATAATAAAAGGTACGCGCGGGCAAAAGGGTATCAACGAGCGCAAGTATGCTGAGATTATTGTGCGTCTGAGCACCCTGCTCCGCTTTGCCACAGAGATAAAAGAAATGGACATCAACCCGCTGCTCGCCGACGAAAACGACGTCATCGCTGTTGATGCCCGAATACGAATAGAGAAATAGCCTGTCGTGGATAAAAACAATCATATCCTTTCTTTAGCCATAGCCGACCCCAACACGCTGTCGGCTATAGGCTTGCAGCAGATTGTGTCAGAGATGATTCCGTCGGTCGAAATAAAGACATTTGGAACCTTCGAAGAGTTGCAGGCGGCTGATAACGGACAATTTGCACATTATTTCATAGCCTCGCGCATCTACTTTGAGCATACGGCATTCTTTCGCAACAATGTTCACCGCTCCATCGTGCTTGTGAACGGCGACATGCATATTCAGGGGGTTGACACACTTAACGTATGCCAAAGTGAAAAATTACTGGTAAAATCCCTCATGTCGTTGCATAGTCAGGGGCACGCTTCCGTAAGCCAGCATCGGGGATATGAAACCCATCAGAAAAACGGCACACTATTATCACCCCGCGAGATGGAAGTAACCATCCTGCTGGCTAAGGGGTTGATCAATAAAGAGATAGCCCATTACCTGAACATCAGCACCACGACCGTTATCACACACCGCAAGAACATTATGGAGAAATTGCATGCACGCTCATTGGTTGACATCATTATATATGCTGTTGTCAACGGACTGGTGGACGTGGGCGAACTATAGTCAGCCGATATACTTGGCAATGGTCTCTATACACTTGACGCTGCTCACCGGCTTGGTGAGGAAGTCAGTACACCCGGCATTCATGGCCAACTGACGGTCGCTGTCGAAAGCATTGGCAGTCAGGGCAACGATGGGCAGGTCGGGCATCTTCTCTCTGATGAGGGCCGTGGCTTCCAATCCATCCATCACCGGCATCTTAATATCCATCAATACCAAGTCGTAGGCACCAGTGAGTGCCATGTCTACAGCCTCCCTGCCGGTCTTAGCCCTCTCAAATTCGTAGTGACGCTTCAGAACGTAGGTCATCAGGATGTAATTGCTGTCGTTGTCCTCTGCTACTAATACCTTCTTCATAATGCAAAAATATTTCGTTAGTTAGTTAAAGAGTTACAAAAGTAGCACTTTTTCTTGACAATAGTTTGCTTCTTTGCAATTTTTTAACTAATTTTGCACGAGTTGGATGATTATACACCCATAAAATGCAAAATACTAACTAACAAACGTATGAATCTGAAACTATCTACTCTTGCCATGACGCTCATGGCATCCGTGGCCGTTCAGGCCCAGCACGTCATGGACGTGAACACCAAGAAACTCGGTGCACCAGTACAAAGCACCATGTATGGCATCTTCTTCGAAGACATCAACTACGCCGCCGACGGCGGCCTCTATGCCGAGTTGGTGATGAACCGCTCGTTTGAGTTCCCCAACCATTTTGCCGGCTGGGACATCTCGGGCAAGGTGACGCTGAAGGATGACGGCCCCTTTGACAAGAATCCCCACTATGTGCGCCTGGCTCCTGCCGGCCACAACGACAAGCACACGATGATTGAGAACCACGGCTTCTTCGGCATCGGCGTGAAGGGCGGCGAGGAGTACCGTTTCTCGGTGTGGGCCCGCGTGCCCGATGGCGGCAAGGCCAAACTGTGGATCGACCTCGTTGACAATGCCACGATGAGCGACGACCAGAAACTGGGCAATGCCAGCGTCGATGTGAGCGGCAAGGAATGGAAGAAATACACAGCCATACTGAAACCCAAGCGCACTTTCGACAAGGCGCACCTCCGCGTATGGGGCGACGGCAAGGTGACGACCGATGTGGAACACGTCAGCCTTTTCCCCGTCAAGACGTGGAAAGGCCGCGAGAACGGCATGCGTCAGGACCTCGCACAGGCGCTTAACGACATGAAGCCCGGTGTGTTCCGCTTCCCCGGCGGCTGTATCGTCGAGGGTACTGACCTCGAGACACGCTACCAGTGGAAGAACTCGGTAGGCCCAGTGGAGAACCGTCCACTGAACGAGAACCGCTGGCACTACACTTTCACGGGGCGCTACTTCCCCAACTACTACCAGAGTTATGGACTGGGATTCTTTGAGTTCTTCCAACTCTGCGAGGACTTCGGCTGCGAGCCGCTGCCGGTTATCTCGTGCGGCCTCTCGTGCCAGTTCCAGAACCCTGACCCCACGAAGCCCGGCGTGCATGTGCCTGTTGATGCCCTCGACGACTATATCCAGGATGCCCTCGACCTTGTAGAATTTGCCAACGGCCCCGTTGACTCGAAGTGGGGCAAGGTGCGTGCCGATATGGGACACCCCGAACCCTTCAACCTGAAGTTCCTCGGCGTGGGCAACGAGCAATGGGACTATGACGAGAAGCATGGCGGCTACGGCCCAGTCTTCACCGAGCGCCTGAAGAAGTTCAATGCTGCCCTGCGTGCCAAGTACCCCACGCTGAAACTCATCGGCACCACCGGTCCGAACTCTGAGGGCTGGGACTTCGACCTGCTGCAGCCCCGCATGAAGCAGCTCGGTGTCGACCTCTACGACGAGCACTACTACCGCAACGAGCAGTGGTTCCTCACCCACGGTCTGCGCTACGACTCCTACGACCGCAAGGGACCGAAGGTCTTTGCCGGCGAGTATGCCTGCCACGGAAAGGGCAAGAAGTGGAACCACTACGAGGCTGCCATTCTCGAGGCTGCCCACATGACAGGCTTCGAGCGTAATGCCGATATTGTCCACATGACCACTCCCGCACCGCTCTTCGCTCATGTCGATGGCTGGCAGTGGCGTCCCGACCAGATCTGGTATGACCAGACCCAGATGTTCCGCACGGTCAGCTACTATGTCCAGCAGCTCTATGCTACCAACAGCGGCGACAAGGTCCTGACGCTCACCACGCCTGATGCGAAGAACCCCAGGAAGAATGTCCCCGTGGCCAATCAGGAGGGACAGAACGGACTCTTCGCTACAGCTTGCTACGACAGCAAGGCTGCCGAGGTCATCATCAAGATCGTCAACACCTCTGACAAGGAACAGCCTGTCCAGGTACGTCTGGACGGCATGAAAGGCGAGCGTACTGCCAAGGCCCTGACGCTCAGCCACAAGGGCATGGACGATGAGAACAGCATCCAGAAGCCTTACCTCATCACTCCGCAGGAGGGTTCCACCCGTTGCGGACAAGGCGACAAGGGGGCTACCGTCCTCAACGACTTCCTTCCCGCCATGTCGTTCCGCGTCTATCGGATTAAGAAATAATTTTATTCTGTTCAATAATGAGAAAGACACTATTACTCCTCGCTGCCGGCATGATGGCAGCGACGGTAAATGCACAAGAGACCACCACAACAGCCTATAAGGCCGGCGACAACTGGTACTTAGGCATCAATGGCGGTGTGTCCACCCCCCTGATGGGCAACATCTTCCAGGGCAGCGGCTTTTTCAAGGGCGTCGCCCCAACGGTAGGCCTGCGCATCGGCAAGAATTTCTCGACAGTATTCGGTATGGCGCTCGATGGCGACGTGTTTCTCAAGTCCAACCAGCAATTTGCCGATATGTCATTCTTCAACACCGGCAAGACCTTCATCGAACAGATGAACCTCGACCTGCTGGCAACCGTCAATATCAGCAATGCCTTCGGTGGCTACTGTGGCAAGCCTCGCACCTTCGAGGTTGTCGCCCTTGGCGGCTTCGGCTGGTCCCACGTCTTCAACCACCTCAGCAAGGCCAACGGCATCAACTCGCGCATCGCCCTCGACTTCGCGCTCAACCTCGGCGAAGCCAAAGCCTGGCAAGTCTATGTGGAACCCTCGCTGACCTACGGTCTGCAACGCTGGATGCATGGCAATGATGTTGCCGGGGTCAGCAGTTCCGACCTGGGCTTCAAGTACGATGCCAGCCACGCCCTGTTTTCCGTCAAGGCAGGTGTCAACTACAAGTTCGGCACCAGCAACCATACCCACAACTTCAATGTTTCACGGCTCTATGATCAACAGGAAATCGATGCCCTGAACGCCCGTATCAACGAGGCCCGTGCCGAGACGGATGCTGCCAAGGCTGCCGCTGCTGCCAAGGACCAGCGCATCGCCGAACTCGAGAAACAACTCGCCGATTGTGAGTCCCGTCCCGTCCAGTTCATCGAGGAGACTACCACGACCCAGGAGGTGTTCCTGCAGCCGCATGTCATCTTCCGTCAGGGCAAGAGCACCATCGATGCTGCCCAGTATGCCAGCATCGAGATGATTGCCAAGTACATGAGGAATCATCCGGAATCCGTCGTCAAGGTGTTAGGCTATGCCTCACCCGAGGGCAATCCCGAACTCAACCAGCGTCTCTCCGAGGCCCGAGCCAATTCCGTCAAGGATGCCCTCGTCAAGCGCTACAAGATTGCCTCCGACCGCATCACCATCGAAGGTCTTGGTGCCACCGACAAGCTCTCGTCCGAGAACGACTTCAACCGTGTCGCCATGTTCATCGACACCACGAAGCAACCCTAAGGCTTTCCTCCAGTCCCCCCAGGCCGGACTCCCCGTCCGCCCGGGGCGGACTCTCATTCAGCCTAGGGCGGACTCCAAAAGACCATGCCAATGTAACTGGCTTCTTCATTAGAATCAATTAAATTTGTTATATTCTTTTCAACGGAAAGACAAAAATTGCTGACGGTACAACACGAAGCCCCCGGTTTCCAAATTATTGCAGCACAAAACGATTCTTTAACACTTTTTAATATTTTGCCGCGGAAAATTGCAGAAAAATCGCCGCTGTTGTTTTTCGGATGCTGTTTCAGTTAAGGTTCGCGGCCATTTCAGTTAAGGCTGGTGGCATTGTCAGTTAACATCCGCCACTTCGGCGGTTAAGATAGACATACAGAACAGAAGGCTGTCGGCTTCATCAAAGCGAAGGCATACCTCGCTTTTCGGGGCTTTTACTAAGCGTGACAAGCGTCACACGTCACACGTCACAAAACAACACTACCCGCTGGCCGTTACCTTCTACGAGACCAGTAGCATCCAGGGTTGAGTAGTTGCCAATTAAAGTCTACCAACAGAATTTCCCGCAAAATCACAAAAGAAAACCTTTCAATCTTGTCTGAAAAGCTTTAAATTTTGTCTGGAAACGAAAAAAAATGGTCTGTGTTCTTGCGGTACAGACTTTTATTTGTATCTTTGCGGGAAAAATTTCATGTACAAACTAAAATTAGTCGTGAATAAGTAACATTTATATAACCTTTATTATTAATTAAACAATTACAAAAATGAAAAAAATTCAAACAATGATGGCCGTAGTGCTGGTAGCACTGATGGCATTTGCAGTACAGAGTTGCGGTAGTGACAAGAACGATGACAACCAGAGGTACACAATAGAATTCTCTCTGAAGATTGATCAGCCAGGTAATTTAACACAAGCAGAGTGCCAGGAGCTGATTAATATGACGAGTCAAAAGTCTGGTGCATCTGAACGCGCTGATGACAACGCTGCAAGGCAAGCAACATCTTATGCTGCTGATCTGATAGCCGAGGCATTCAGAGTCGATAAGGATGAGTTTGGAGACGCTGTGATGACATGTACTATCGAGTGCAAACGTGTTGGTAACAAAGAAAGAGTTGACATCTGGTATGTTACATACGAAAAGGGTGTTATAACAAAGTCCAATGGCAGGAATTAATATTCAAGAAAGATAAAGTAAGCCCGGGCAAACGCTCGGGCTTTCTCTTGCGTAATTGGTGTCCGTTGCCCCAATCTACCGATTGTGGTTTGCGGGTGAGTATAAGTAGAATAACAACTTATCGACAGAGAAAGGGCTGGCCATTGTGGCCAGCCCTGTTGAATGTATTGAGCATGTCGGTTTACTCGTAGTGGGTGTCGAGGTAGGTGACGTGGGTGACGAGGTATTCCTCGATGCCGTGCTTGCCGTCGGCACCACCGATGCCAGACTTCTTCACACCGGCATGGAAGCCCTGCATGGCCTCGAAGTGCTCGCGGTTGATGTAGGTCTCGCCGAACTCCAGTTCGCGGGCTACACGGGTAGCGGTATCGATGTCCTTGGTGAATACGCTTGAGGCCAGTCCGTACTCGCAGTCGTTGGCCCAGGCAAT
>JAEEGL010851126.1_pt1 | contig 10479 bp, 12 predicted proteins | sample 9134231 | NCBI WGS metagenome assembly JAEEGL01 (sample SAMN16246548, study PRJNA631951) | gut metagenome | biome: gut microbiome; feature: rumen; material: fiber-attached | host: Bos | place: Iran: Karaj | collected 2018-10 | reverse complement strand
GACAAAATCCGCCTCTCACCAGGACGTTTCCATCTGTATTTCTCACCGGCAGACAAGGGTGTCAACCTGCACTTTTGCAGAATCAATCCCGAGACAGATGACCTCGAACCCGACTATGAACGTGAGAATTCTATCATACTGCGTTATGCCAAAGACCCAGGATGGCCATGGCTCAGCACAGATGTTCTTGACGTCGGCTTCATCACAGAAAACTTCGACAAGCCTTTCTGGAAGCTCATGTTGAACAAACTGAAAGCAAAAAAACAGCCCAACGAGGTGGAACAATGGAACAGAAGGCTGATAGAGAATATAATCAAATACAACGAACCTTTCTCCGGTCTTGCCAGCACTGATTATTAGGCAGGGCATTAAAACCCTCCCTTTCAGCAATTTCTCACTCAAAGAAAAGCTCCGATTCCTTTCTTTAGGAACCGGAGCTTTTCTTGTAAAGGCTTCCATATGATGCCACATCAATACCATGTCAACAGAAAACGGCCTAAAAAGACCAGTATAAAATATAAAACAACCTTTGTAAGTGACTGTATTTCAATTAACTCCAGTTAACACTCCTTTATAACCGCCTATTGCCAATTTGCCCCATTTAGAGTATTTTTGTACCGCATTTGTACCTCGGGTGGAGGGGAGGACGGTTCGTTAGTGGTAATCTTATTTACCCTAAAGTACCCTTAAATCCTCTTAATCGATTTCCGTTAGGAACCCACCCGGAAAGTGGCTTAAAAATCGGTAAAATCATACAAAAATGGGCAGCAAAGATGTAACTACAACACCAAAAGTCCTTCTTTCCGTGAAGGATGCATCAATCGCCATCGGCGTAAGTACAAAGATGGTTAGGAAACTTATCAGAACAGGACGCATCAAGTCCGTAAACTTAGGAATCAGAATGACACGCATTTCATTAGAAGAATTATTGAAAATGGCTGAGTCATGTGGCTACCAAGTCATCATGCCGAACGGTCAGGCAAGACCCACCTCAAAACCCGAGACAGGACAGGTCAACAAGAAAGCCAAGTGCCGCAAGACACGGGCGAATGACACAGCCCCGGAAGGTGTGACACACGACACCCACTTCACGATGGCAGAGGTGCTGAGCAGATTCAACATCAAGTACGGTCGATTCTATGAGGTACGCAACCGCTATCAACTGAAATCCGTACATGCCTGGGGAACCACTTGCTTCAGGAAGGAGGATGTGGAGGATGCTATTGCCAAGTACAACGAGGAACAAGGCCGGGCGCAGTCCGAGGCATACTACACTTGCTTCGACATCATGCAGAAGTACGGACTGGGAAAGACGCAAGTCAGGCGGTTTGCCATGACACACGGTGTCAGAATCAAGAAGGCCAAGGGAGGTCAGGCCAACCTCTACCTGAAAGCCGACTGGGATGCTGCACGGAAGAAAGCGGAAGCCATCAGTACAAGCACGAAAGCAAAAAGGAAATAAACCGCCGTAAAATCCTGCATGATATAAAAATTGGTTCTAACACCCATGACAAATAGAACCAAAAGGATAAAAACAGGTGCAAAAAGCACAGTTTTCATGCCCGGGCGAAAACACTTCCTTTCCCTAATGGTAATTTTGTGAAGCCGTCTGAAAGCGGCCATCCATTTTTCTAACTTGATAATGACAACTAAAATATAGAGAATATGACAAACCTATGCACCAAGGTCACCGTGCGGAAACGACCCATCAAGAACGGGCAGACATCGCTCTATCTCGATTTCTACCCAGCCATCCGCAACCCCAGGACTGGCCGTCTGACCCGGCGCGAGTATCTGGGCATATACATCTATAGCAACCCCGCCGAGCCGTTCGAGCAGGAGTACAACCGCAGTATGCTGCAAAAGGCTGAGCTGATAAAGTGCCGCCGCACCGAGTCCATCATCAATGAGGAGTTCGGCTTCCTGGACCGCTCGAAGGGCAAGGAGAGTTTTCTCGACTATTTCAAGGAACACATGGAGAAGTCTTCGAACAAGCACAACTGGAGTGCGGCCTACAAGCACTTCTGCAGTTACACCAACGGCAAGTGCCGCTTCTGCGACCTCTCCGTTCCATATTGCCAGCAGTTCCTCGACTACATGCTCTCCGACAAGTGCGCCCACGACGGCAAGAAGATGATGGCCACGACGGCCAACAACCACCTGGCCAAGTTGAAGGCCGTGCTGCGCATGGCATACGAGGAAGGGCATGTGCGAGAGAACTACGGCAAGAAACTGACCCCGGCCAAAGGACACGGCAACAAGCGCGAGTACCTAACCAGGGAGGAACTTCTGCAACTGTCGAAGACCCCGTGCAAAAGCGAGGTGCTGCGACGTGCCGGACTGTTCTCCTGCCTGACAGGTCTGCGACTGTCCGACATCAAACTACTACAATGGGAGAACATCAAGAAGTCGAACGACGGCGGCTGGGTTCTCGACATCACCACGAAGAAGACAGGCACAGATGCCGTCCTGCCCATCAGCGATGAAGCCCTCGCACTTTGCGGTGAACGCGGCGAGGGACAGGTGTTTGTGGGGCTGACATCCAACATCGTCAATATGTATATCAAGAACTGGGTGAAGGATGCCGGTATCACCAAATACATCACTTTCCATTGTTTCAGGCACACCTTCGCAACTTTGCAACTGGCGGGCGGCACCGACATCTACACCGTGAGCAAGCTGCTCACCCACAGCAATCTCGCCACGACACAGGTCTATGCCGACGTGGTGAACGAGCTGAAGCGCGATGCCGCCAGCCGGATCTCACTGAAAGATGATGCGACATGATATAATATAGACATATAGAAGTGTTAGCTCAAAGATTGTTTTACCTTAATCAAGATTGTCACAAATGGATAACGAAAGAAAAGCACCCACGTTCGACCAAATGCCCAAGGCGATTGGCGAACTGCTGACCAAGGTGGACTATGTGATAAGCCGCCTTGACAGCCCCAATGAGGCCCGGCCCTCATCCGGCAACGGCCTTGATGACCAGATGATGACGATGGACGAAGCCTGCAAGTTCATCGGAAAGAAACGCTCCACCGTGTATGCGCTGACTTCGGAAAGACGCATACCCTTCCGCAAACGCGGCAACAAGCTCTACTTCTTCAAGAAGGAGCTGCTGGAGTGGATTGAGAGCGGAGGGGCATACGATGCCCCCTATGAACCTGACGAAAAAGGCTCCGGCTTCGATGCCCATCTGGAGCAGATGCGCAAGTCGAAGAGACACAAGGCCAATCCCAGAGGAAAGGAGGCAGACCATGAACAATGACCGTATTGACAGACTGGAGCAGAACGCAGTCCGCCTCGCCGTCAGGTGGGCGAAGACAGGCATCGCCTACAATTCCATGGTGAGTGCAGTCAATGACTACATGGAGGCGGTTGGTGCCAACCGCGCTATTGATGACAACCCCGAAGTCATCCGTCTTGGCCGTGAGATAGCTGCCCTACGAATTGACATCGATTCCATCCATGCCCTGTCAAAAGACCAGGAGCAACGACTTCACGACACCCTCATGAAAATCGCCGAGGATGGTGTCCCACGACCGAGCCGAAGATGGCACCGATGAAACAAAATGTCTAACTCGGTGGAGGTGGGACACGACCATCCCACTTCCACCCAAAATCCGAGGATTATCATGAAATATACAAACATCAGATACAGCACCATGCTGAACGACGCACAGTATGATTACCTCTCTGACGAGTGCCAGGAAATCAACCGAATGATGTGCTTCAAGACATTCCTGCGGCTTGCTGTCATGCAGCAAACCAACGTATCGAAAAAGAACTTCTCAGCTGTCTTACAGCCGGGCCAGTTCATCGCTTCCAAAGTCGAACTTTCAATGATATGGCGGTGCAACCGAAAGACTGCCACGCGAATTGTTCAGGAGTTCAACCAACTGGGTTTCCTGCAATCCGTACCGACTAACCGCACGACCATCCACACGCTGAAATGCCTGTCGGTCTGGTTCACCGACCAGGGTACGGTCAAGAACAAGTTCTTCGTCATCAACCCCATGGTGAAACCCATGGAGAAGCCGACGAGAACGGGAAACCATGTCCCACCCGGAAACGATGAAAAAACGGCAGAAAACCATGATGCCGTTCCATCGGTTTCAGGTGCGACATCACCTGTCGGTGGAGAGACCGGGGATGATGGAACTCACCCCACGGTCACGTCTTCCGAGGGAAAGCAGGAGCAGCAAACTGCACTTCCTTTTCCCTCTCGTCCGGAAGATGCCCAGAAGGGTCAGATTGCCAATCCCCCGTCAGGTGACATGTCAAAAGACAGTCGCCCCTGACATCACAAAACCATTTTTGGCTTCCGCTCCGAAGGAGCACGACAAAAGGGAAGAAGAAAATGTGATGCCAGCCGTGACGGACATGCAGGGAACAATTGGCTTGACAGTTATAGTCCACTATAACTACACGCTTCGCTTTCGTAGTTAGTGGGCTCATGGGCTGTCTGCCCCTAAGAACCCCGAGCGGGAGTGACCTCTCCCTGCACCCTCCGCCCAAGGACTGTCTGCCCCTGGGAACCCCGAGCAAAGAGTGACCCTCTCTTTGCAATCTCCGCTCAGTGGCTTCCGCCCCTAAGAACCCTGACCAGAGAGTGACCCTCTCTCTGGACTCTCCGCTCAGTGGCTTCCGCCCCTAAGAACCCTGACCAGAGAGTGACCCTCTCTCTGGACTCTCCGCTCAGTGGCGACTGCCCCTAAGAACCCCGTGCCACAAGCCATTGGAGCCTGTAAACGGCTTGGTGGAATCCGATGTATTGATGATATAATATTTTAATGATATAAAATATTAATAATGCAATACATGAATATATGATTACCATAAGATGGCATGTCGGTTTCGGTGCTGCCGAGGTCGGGATATGATATTTTTTGTATTTATGAATTTTTCATATTTGTAAAATTATAAAATACAAAAATACGAAAATGCTAAAATACAAAAATTGCAAACAGCAAATTTTATGATTTATGAGTACCACAGCTAAAGCTTCAATCCACGTAAAGCCCTGCAAGATATTGCAGAGCGAGCAGCACAACAGGCGGGACATGGAATACCTCAATTCCCTGGACCCGGCCAAGTTGTATATACGCACCGACCTCATGCACCTGAATGAGTCTTATGTCGCACCTGGCATGGAAGATGTCAGCCTTCAGCAACTCTATGATTCCATCAAGGCGATGGTGAAGGAAAAGACAGGCCGGGCGATGCAAGAGAAGGATGTCGAGTTCACCGACAAGAAAGGCAAGAAACGTGTGCGCCAGGGATGCAGCCCCATCCGCGAGAGCGTTGTCAACATCAAGCCAGACACGACGATGGATGACCTTCTGAGATACGCTGAGCGAGTGCAAGAGAGGTGGGGCATCAAAGCCGTCCAAATACACATGCATCTCGACGAGGGGCATTATGAGAACGTTCAGGATTCGGCCACATGGAAGCCAAACCTTCACGCTCACATCATATGGGACTGGATGAACCACTCCACCGGAAAGTCATACAAGCTCAATGCCGATGACATGTCGGAGATGCAGGACATGGTGGCTGAGACATTGGCGATGGAACGTGGCAAGAAAAAGTCAGAGACAGGAGTTGACCATCTGGAGCGTAACGACTTCATCCTGCAAAAGCAGAGAGAAGAACAAGAGTGGCTTCAGGAGGAAACCGAAAAAGCCCAAGCTAAGAAGAAGGCAGCTGAGACACAGGCAGCAGCGGCCAAGGAACAGTTGGATAAGATTGAGGAACAAACGAAGGCCAAGAAAAATGCAATTGCCGAGTTGGATGAACGTATCACCAACAAGACAAAGAAGGACAACACCCTTGCCGCTGGACTTATTCAGAAAACCCATCAAGACAAAGTGCTGACTACTGAGATACAGTCAAAACGTAGGAGTGTCAGGTCACTTGACCGTGAAATCGAGAACAAGAGCGGCATTCTTGATGGACTTGATGAGGAAATATCTGAGAAAGAAGAAACGAAAAGCGGACTTGATGCTGCCATCGCCACCAAGAAAGAAAGAGTTGGCGAACTTGATGCCGACATTGAGGAAAAAAACAAGAGAGTTGGTAAACTTGACGAGGAAATAAAAAAACTATTTATAGCCCATCAGAATATTCAGCTTTTGGGTGGTGATTGGAAAGACAAATTGCTTCGGTCATTGGCCCTCATACTCTACAATTCTGACGAGCGATTGAGGGCTTGCGTGAAAATCATTCAAGACTTCGCCTGTGCAAAACGCGCTGGCCGAGGTGGCGAGTACAAAGCTTTCTTTTGGGACGAGGAGTCATCGGCCATCAAGAACTACATGGAGATTTTTCACAACGCAACACAAGTGACAGCACAACATGTGGCAAGTTTCCTTGTCTGGTTGTCAAGTGAATTGGGTCATTTCAATGACTATGAGAAGGGACGCGCCGCCCAGGAGGTCAACGATGTCGCCATCGGCAGATACGATTGGCGCATCCAAAGGCACATTGACAGAGGAGGAAGAGGTAGAGGACGATGAAACAATATCAGATGTTGAAATTTCTGAATTTGGGTTTACGGTTTAGCCCGGCAATAGTTTCATTTGACTATTGTCGGGCTTTTTGAGTTGATATAGTTGAAGAAAATTATTCTTCAAAAGGATAAGTTTCGTCGTATATGTCGCCCAATAGTTTATCATTGAATAACCAATGAGCACCAGGAGAGATATGTTTCACCTTGTAGCCTTTTAGTTGAGCGGAAAGCGCACTTATTGAAACCTCTTCCCCTTTACAACTGACTTTACGCTCCGAAATAATAGTCACAGATATTGAAGGATCATCCTTCCAGATGATGACATCGCCCCTCTGCAATCCCATTTCATAAAAGTTGAGCGGTGGTCGCTTGGCTTGTGCCTTTGAACTGGCAGCTTTATCCTCTTCAGTGAGGTCATTTTGTATTTCCTCACTCACATCTTCTGTCTGTTCGCAAGGAGAAAATAAGCGCGAGCGAATTAATAGAACCCACATTGACAAAAGTCACCTTTATTCAATATCAAATTTCAAAGTAGGGAAATTCTGCTCCATAAAGTTCAAGGTAGCAGCAGACCTGAATTCCGATTCAAAAATCAGCACACTTCCGGAAGTTGCCAATGCTGTAATATTTGACTGTTTTAACTTATTGAAGTTTTCTTCCTCCATATTCATATTGAAAGAAACAGTGTTGTTATCCACTGCTTCTACATTATGAAAGCCAAGAACTATCTTACTGCCATCATCTAACAACAGGAAAACATTATCACTCACTTGACCGTTATTGCTAATGGATTTGATAGATTCGGCGAGTTCACTGACACTTCCTTTTCCAAGTGCTCCATCATACAATTCCAAGAAAAAGGAATAAAATGACTTTCCCAAAACATCCATTACCGCAAAACTCTTGATTTTCACTAATGATGTAGAATGGTTTATATCTACATTTGCATAGGATGCCATCTCAAATTGACCTTTGTTGGATATACAATCATAAGGTCTGGTAGCCGTCTTGTTTATATTGGTTTCAATGAATTCTGAAATTGCTGAATAATCATCTATTTTTGCAGTCAACATAGTAGTGAACAAAGTCTTCATCTTATCTTTTGTATATTCCGAAGTGACTTTACAAACAGACAAGACATAATTTTCCCCATTTTTATGGAAGCCTATTTCCATGAGCGACTTCCTCTTATCCAATGGACTATAAGAACTAACCGCATAATATCGTATAAGTTGACCGGCGTCTTTGAATATTTCCTTATATTTTTCTATTATTTCTGCATCCACAACCTCATCGTCGAAGAGAAGATTGTCGTTCTTTTTCTTGGATGAGTTGATATAAATATTACTGTATGTATTTGGCTCAGTTTCCACTTCAATGGTCATATACACTGTACTGTCTTCGTGAGTGTTGGCTACCAATTTAAGTTGCTTGCCGGCATAATAATCGGTTTTGTCTGTAAGATGGTAATATTCAACACCTTTTATTATTGGCAAATTAAATTTATTCGTTCTGCTTGTACCCACGAATGACACATAATCACTTAAAGGACTGATAAATTCTTTTCTTTCCGTGTCGTACACCCTGACGCAGCAATAATAGTCATGTTTACCGTATGACATTGGAATAGCATTGTAAGGAATGAAAATACAAAAATCATTAAACACAGAATTGTCATAATTAGATGTGCCATAAGCAGATGAGCTGACTTGACCGTCGGTGGCTATATACCCACTGTCATTACCTTTCAGCATTGATTTGTCTGCTTTGTAAAAGTATGCAATACCCTGAATTTGTTTTCCTTTCATTCCATTCACATTTATGACGGAATGAATTTCCATGCCATTTTCCCCATTTTGAGAAACATTGTGCTCAAGCCAAACTTTCTTGATTTCAGCAGATCTTTCCTGGGCATAACTGCATCTAATACCAAATACGAATGCAACTGCAAGATAAAAAATGAAATTCTTCATATCACCATTCTCCAAATATTCGTTATTTCTGTGACAAAAATATAAAAAAAACTGCAACACACCAAATTTGCTCTTATATGTGGGCTTCTATTTTTTGTATTTCAGGAAATTCGGCAGGATTTTCTAAAAGGCTATTTATAGAAGCCCCCTTTACATTATGTTAAGGTTATTACTTAGTTGATGTATTAGTCCCCTAAGTTTTAGATTCCTCTCTATCCCAAATAACTTAGCTCCTGTGATAGAAAGATATTCAGTATATTTGCAAGCACGTTGAATTGGATAAGCAAGTTCATCAATATTATGTTGTTGCTCAAAAACTAAGATGTCATCCATTATTTTAACGAATGAATCTAATTCTTGTTTTCTCAATTGCATTAAAAGCATATTCCTCTCATTATCAAGTTCCCTTTCTAATCGTAACTTGTCGTGCTGAAGTTCTTTTTCTAAGCGATTTTCTAATGATACAGTTTCTGTTTATGTAGGTATGTCCCCAATTCAAATTGGATATCTGTTAATTTATAATCTTTAATATTATCAATCGCTATATCAAGTGCATTTTGAGAATAATAAACGAACTTATCACGCCAACCAACAGTATTGCCATTTTTGAGTTCCTTTATTTCTTTGAGTAGAAACTTCAGTTCATTTCTTTTCCTGCTATTCTTTATCTTGTCAACATCTTTCTCGATTTTCTCAAATTTTGATATTAATGACTCAATCTCTTTCGTGGCAGGACTTTCAAGTTCCTCACCATTTCTTTTTCTTGCAAAATCGAAGATTTCCTTTTCGAAATCATAAGAGTCTTTTGGTATGTCTTTTAACTCTATTTCAATGGTTTGTGTATCCTTTTCCAGCATAATGTCGAGAGCATCTGAAGACAAAAAGTTATAAAGGATTTTAATTGGTTTCAAGTTTTCATCCTCTTGAACCAAGAAAAACAAGGTGCCTCTTTCTTTCTTATAACCAATAAGATGTTCACGCCCAATCCTGTAGGATTTGTCTGTTGTGTTTGTTGTTCCCTTAACCTGCAAGGGAATTTTAGCAAAGAAGTTTTCGTTCTTTCTTTTTTCATTGATATTATTATTATGCACATAGATTTCTCCATCCCATATAGGAGTCTTGTCATTCGTGAAAATGTAAGATTTCATTTTTGGGAAACTATCTATGTATTCTTCCACAGCACGAATAGCGGCTCCTTCGATTTTATCATTATCCATAAAGAAATAGATTGTTTGGTTTTCGTCTGCAAATATAGAATATTTCTGTCTTTTGGCGAATTATTTCATTTTTTCATAATTTTCATAGGAATGTTACTTTAGGCATTCTTTTCGTTTTTTAAAAAACTTCTCACGACAGCCTAAAGACATGGTTAAATATCTTTAACGAATTCTTAAACTTTGTTGTTTTCGACTGCTCCTAGAACCGCCAAAATCTTGCTTTCAAGATGGCTCAATCCCACAAAAATACTCTCTGCAAATTTTTGTACCGTTTAAAATTCAAGCATTTTAATTAGCATTGATTACCAGGCACTTGCAAAAATTTGATAGGCTTCCATATGAATGGACTTGGATTTTTCGGGAATAATATTGGAGTTGCAAGGGTGTATGGAATGCATTTCTCGAAAAAATGATCATGGAGAGCCGTCCTGATGACCATCCCCGATAATTATAAGATGGCTTAAAACGTATCAGATTCCCCGTCCCCCTGATACACAGCCTCCATGCATATTGTATGGAGGCTGCGCTGTGAAGTGAATGATGAAGTCTTACAGCTGATCCCAATCGGTATCGTCGTCTTCATCATCCCAAAGATTGTTTTCGCCTGCTCGGGCAGGACCGCTGCCACCGCCGCCGTAGATGATGCCGCTGTTACCAGCGGAGCGGGTAACTTCGTTGCTTAGGCTAAGCAATGGGTTTTCCGCTGTCAATACCTCTACCCATATTTCGGGTTGCATATATGTCTTTTTCATTGTTCTTTCCTCCCGTTATT
>JAEEGL015460288.1_pt1 | contig 10480 bp, 8 predicted proteins | sample 9134231 | NCBI WGS metagenome assembly JAEEGL01 (sample SAMN16246548, study PRJNA631951) | gut metagenome | biome: gut microbiome; feature: rumen; material: fiber-attached | host: Bos | place: Iran: Karaj | collected 2018-10 | reverse complement strand
GTCGAATGGGCGCCGGAACTGGGCAGGTACTGCCAGTTGCCCGAGAAGCCGAGGTTCAGCCACTCCCCGCCGTGGAAGATATTCTTGTGGTAGAAACTGAGCTGGGGCGAGAAGCCCAGCAGGCCGGAGGCGTTGGTGGATGCCTCCACGTTGGCCTTGAAGCCCAGCTGGTCCGTGCCCCCCAGACGGATGTCGCAATCCACCGTCGTACTGTCCGTCGGGCTCATCTCGATGCTGACGTTGTTGAACACCTTGAGCGCCGACAGACGGGTATAGGTCGTATTGACCATCCGCTCGCTGTAGAGCGCCCCGGGATGGATCGTGTTGAACTTGCGCAGCAGCGACTCCCGGAAGCGGATGTCGGCGGGACGCGAGATCCGCACGTCGCCGATGCGGAACTTGCGGATCGGGGCGTCGTTGGCCGCGCTCTCGTTGCGGGTATAGCCCTTGATCCGGTAGTAGAGCGTGGTCCGGTCCGTCAGCGTGTCCGCCTCGAAGAAATAATGGTTCTTGTTGAAATCGTAGTAGCCCAGGTCCCGGAACACCGAGGCGCCGCGCACCGTCTCGGCCTCCAGCGACTTCTCCGCCAGGAAATCCCCCGGCTTGACGGTCACGTTGGCACTGTCGGCGCGGAATTCCTCCCCGAAGGTGCCGCCCGGCACGTCGAAGACCAGGCTGTCGATGGTGATGCGGTGGCCGGGCTCCACGAAATAGGTGACCTTGGCCAGGCGTCCGTCATACTGCACCTCCGCATCCACCTTCGAATCGTAGTAGCCCAGGACCTGGAGATGGTTGGCGATGTTGGAGCGCGAGCTCTCCACCAAAGAGGGATCGAACACCACCGGAGGGACGCCCAGTTTCTCCCAGAAGGCGTTGATTCCCTCCCCGCTGCCGTTGGACCAGTTGTAGATGTACAGGCCGGGACTCCAGCCGAAAAGGATGGAAGAATTGGGCTGCTGACGGAGATAGGGGGTCACTTCGGACGAAGGCAGTTTCGTGCCCTTGAATTCGATCTTGTTGGACGCGAGGCGGTACTTCCCCTCCGGGAGAAGCTTTGTAGTACTACACGAGATAACCAGTACCAACAGCGTCAGCAACAAGAGGATACGTCTCATCTTCTGCGGAATTCAGACAGCGTGACGGCCGTGGCCACGGCCACATTGAGCGACTCGGCGCCAGAGCCGCCGAAAGACGGGATCAGCAGATGCGCATCCACCTCGGCGGCGACGGCGGGGCGGATGCCGGCGGCTTCATTGCCCATCACCACGAGCCCTTCCCGGCTCAGCTCCCTGCGGTAAATGTCCTCTCCGTCCAGGAAGGTCCCGTATACGGGCAGGCCCTCCGCCCGGAAACGCCGGCACAGCGCCGGCAGGTCCGCCGTCGAGGTCCGGACCCGGAAGAGCGAGCCCATCGAGGCCTGGATCACCTTGGGGTTGTACAGGTCCACGCAATCGTCGGACAGGAAGACCGCCTGCGCGCCGAACCAGTCGGCGATCCGCAGGATCGTACCCAAGTTGCCGGGGTCGCGGACCCCGTCCAGGGCGAGGCAGAGGCCGCGCACCGGCGCGGGCGCTGCCAGCGCCTGCGGGCGCGCGACGACAGCCAGCACGGGAGAGGGCGTGGACAGCTGCGTGATGCGCGCCATCGCCGCTTCGCCGATCTGCTCGCGGCGCAGGACCCGCACCACCTCGAAGTCCGAGTCGAGCGCTTCCTGCACCAGTTTCTCCCCTTCGACGACAAACAAGCCGAACTCGTCGCGGAACTTCTTCTCGCGCAACGAGCGGATCTGCTTGATTTCTGCCTGGGTGATGCTCATTATCCGCAAAGATACAAACAAAAGCCGGATTTCCACTGCGGAAATCCGGCTTCCCGAAGATTCTGGAGAAGATTAGTCGAGTTCCTCGACGACCGGGGAATCGGGAGCATTGCGCATCACGGAGGCGATGCCCTGGTTCATCGTACGCTCGGAGGCATACATCTGGCTGGAGCCGATCACCTGGCCGTTGGAAGCCTTCAGGTTGAAGAAAGGCTTGCCGTTCTTGGCGACCTTGACTTCGTAGCGCTCGGCCACGGGGCCGTTCTTGCGGACGGACTCGACGCCGTTGAGGCAGGCAGCCTTGGTGGTGTAGCCTTCACTGGTGAGGATGACCTGGCCGTTGGTGGCCTTCAGGTTGAACTGGAACTCGCCGTTCTTGCGGAGAGTCACAACAAATTTTCCCATTGTCTTAGTGTTTTAGAGTTTATAAGGTTTTGGTAATGTTTCGCTATTCGCAAATATAGCAATTTTATCCAGCGGTGTACCCCCGGATAGCTAATTTTTTGATACAAATGACATATAACAAAAATGTTATTACATTTAACTTTAATGTTTCCCTCATTGGTTATCAATAATTTGTCTTATTTTTGGCCAAGTTGATGGAAACCCGGCTCCGGAACGCGTTTTTTTCGTATATTCGCATATGTAAAACCACATTTATGGACAGCTACCAGATCCGGCGCGAGCTCTACAATGCCGCTTCCCTCTACGAAGGTTTCGACCCCTCCGACTGCCGGTCGTACAACCGCTGCTATGACGGCCAGGCCTATGCCGACTACTGCTTCCACGGCCGGCGGAGCAGCGACTTCCAGGTGACGCTCGCCCGCACGCTCCACGACCACTCCGTCAGCGAGGCGATGCACCGTTTCCTGCAGGGATACGAACCGGGCTGCATCGTCGGCGTGATGGGCGGTCACGCGATGCGGCGCTCCGACCCCTCCTACCGCAATGTCGCCTACATCGCCAAGCAACTCTCCGAGCGGGGCAAGCTGATGGTGTCCGGCGGCGGGCCCGGGGCGATGGAAGCCACGCACCTGGGCGCCTGGATGGCCGGGCGTTCCGACGCCGAGCTGGACGCCGCCATCGGCCAGCTCGTCTACGAAGCGGACTCCTTCCGCGAACCCGACTGGCTGGGCTCCGCCTTCCGGGTGATGGAGCGCTATCCGCAGGGCGCCTGCGAGAGTCTGGGCATCCCCACCTGGCTCTACGGCCACGAACCGGCCACCCCCTTCGCCACCCGCATCGCCAAGTTCTACGAGAACAGCATCCGCGAGGACAGCATCCTCTCCATCGCCGTCGGCGGGATCGTCTTCACGCCCGGCTCGGCCGGCACGGTGCAGGAGATCTTCCAGGAGGCCGCCCAAGACCACTATGTCACCTGCGGGGTCTCCAGTCCGATGGCCTTCCTGGGCCGGCAGTTCTTCACGGAGGAGATCCCGGTCTATCCCTTCCTCGAGGACATGGTCGCCCGCGGCAAGTACAAGAACCTACTGCTCTCCATCACGGACGAGCCCGACGAAGTCATCCGCGAAATCATGGCTTTCGACCCCGATCAGCAAACAACTAATCAGCAACAATAATATTATGAACATCAAGACTATAGGAGTTCTCACCTCAGGTGGAGATGCACCTGGGATGAATGCCGCCATCCGCGCCGTCACCCGTTCCGCCATCTACGAAGGCTGGCGCGTGTTCGGCATCTACCGCGGCTGGGAGGGTCTGATCATGGGCGACATCAAGGAGTTCACCAGCTCCAGCGTCAGCAACACCATCCAGCGCGGCGGTACCATCCTCAAGACCGCCCGCAGCGACGAGTTCCGCACCCCGGAGGGGCGCGCCAAGGCCTTCGAGAACATCAAGAAATTCGGCATCGACGCCCTGGTAGTGATCGGAGGGAACGGCTCCCTGGCCGGGGCCCAGGCCCTCGCCAGCGAGCACGACATCCCGGTCATCGGCCTGCCCGGCACCATCGACAACGACCTCTACGGGACGGACTCCACCATCGGCTACGACACCGCCCTCAACACCATCATGGAGTGCGTGGACAAGATCCGCGACACGGCCAACAGCCACGACCGCATCTTCTTCGTGGAAGTGATGGGGCGCGACGCCGGCTTCCTGGCGCAGAACAGCGCCATCGCCGCCGGCGCCGAGGCGGCCATCATCCCCGAGGACCAGACCGACATCGACCAGCTGGCCGCCTTCATCGGCCGCGGCATCCGCAAGAGCAAGAACAGCAGCATCGTCATCGTGTCCGAGAAGGACGGCGGCGCCATGCACTATGCCGAGCGCGTCCGCCAGGAGTATCCGGAATACAAGGTGAAGGTCTCCATCCTGGGACATCTCCAGCGCGGCGGCTCCCCCACCGCCCAGGACCGCATCCTCGCCAGCCGGCTGGGCGTCGCTGCCATCGACGCGCTCAAGGAGGGCCAGCGCAACGTGATGGTCGGCATCAAGAACGACCAGATCGTCTACGTCCCGATCTCCCGTGCCGTCCACTACGACAAGCCGATCGACAAGGAACTCATCAACGTCCTGAGCATCCTTTCGATCTGACGGACGCCGGCGTCAGCCGGTCCGTCAGCACGGCGGCCACCACATTCCCGGCTACGTTCAGCAGCGTAGCCGGGATATCTATCAATGTGCTGAAGACCATCAGGATGGCGGCCATTTCCGGCGCATAGCCGAACAGCGTGCAGACCAGCAGTTCCCCGGTCATGCCGCCCGTGGGGACGGCGCCGATGACCATGCCGACCAGCAGTCCCACGCCCACGACCTGGAACAGGTCGCCCCATGTCGGCGCCGCCGCGCCGAAAACGCCCAGCAGGAACACGACCTTCACCACGCCGACCATCGTGGAACCGTCCTTGTGGATGTTGGTGCCCAGCGGGACGACGCTGTCGGAGACCAGCGGCCGGACGCCCATGCCGGTGGCGGCCGCCATGCCGAGCGGGAGGCATACGGCGCTGGAGGCCGTGGCCACCGCCATCAGGGACGGCGGGACGATCCCCCGCCAGTAGCTCCGGAGGCGGCTCTTCCCGCCACAGAGCATCACCCAGCCGGAGTTGACCGGGAAGAATACGATCAGGGCCGCTACCCCATAGACCAGCACGGCATCCGCATACCCGCCCAGGACCGTTCGTCCCAGGCTTCCGACCGTCCAGGCGAAATAGCAGCCCAGGCACACGGGGGCGGCGTACATCACCCCCTGCATCGTCCGGACCGTCAGCGCCGAGGCCTTGTCGAGGAATTCCGCCACCCGGCGGCCTTTCTCCCCGAACAGGGCGATGACGACCCCTGCCAGGACCGAGGCGCCGATCAGCGGCAGGAGCGACGCCGCCACGGCCGCTTTCAGCGACACCCGGCCGCCGCCTCCTTCGGGCTCCAGCCCGGACAGGAAGGTCGCGGGGTCCGCCGCTTCGAAGGGGTGCCAGAGCATCAGGAGGATATAGGTCAGGACGGCCGCTACGACCGACATCAGCACGAACACGCCCAGGGTCGTCCCCAACAGGCGCCAGGCCATGCCGCTGCGGCAGACCTTGACGGCTGCTGACGACATGCTGAATACCACCAGCGGCACGATCAGCACGAACACTACGTCCAGGAACACGTCTCCGACCGGCCGCACCACAGCCGTCCCCTCTCCCCACACCAGTCCGCACACGGCTCCCGCAGCCAATCCCGCCAGCAGCGCCAGCGTAAATCCGTAATTCTTCCAGAACCCCATACTGCAAAGATAGCATTTTTCCGCTCTTTTGTTCGTGTCTCTCGGCCACAGCGGGCCCCTGCCACCGTCTCGGCTTCCATCCTCGCTTCCCGCTGTGCGGGAACCGGATGCGCGGGCGCATCCTGCTGCGGCTGAGCCTTCGCCGGCGGCAGGACCCGCTGCCGGCCTCGGTAGTCTGTATGAGCGGAGTGGATACTCCACAAAACGGGCCCTAGTGAAAGTGCCGCTTTTTTTTATTTTCGGCCTATTGCAGGACGGCGTTTTTATGCATATATTTACATACTTAAGAATAACTAATTACCTACAATACCATGGCAAAGAAATTCGTTTGTAAAGTGTGCGGCTATGTCCACGAAGGTGACGCCGCCCCCGAAGTATGTCCCAAATGCAAGAAGAGCGGAGTATTCAAGGAAGTGAATCCTCTCGCCGGAACCAAAACCGAGGCCAATCTTAAAGAGGCTTTCGCCGGAGAGTCCCAGGCCCGCAACAAGTACACCTACTTCGCCTCAAAGGCAAAGAAGGAAGGTTATGTCCAGATTGCAGCCCTCTTTGAGGAAACCGCTGCCAATGAGAAGGAGCACGCCAAGATCTGGTTCAAGTACCTCTGCGGCGGAGACATCCCAACAACGGCCGAAAACCTTGCAGCAGCCGCCGAAGGCGAAAACTGCGAATGGACCGACATGTACGCCCGCATGGCCCGCGAAGCCCGCGAGGAAGGCTTCGATGAGATTGCCGCCAAGTTCGAGATGGTTGGAGAGATTGAGCGCCACCATGAGGAGCGCTACCTCAAGCTCCTTGAGAACGTAAACGGCAAGAAGGTGTTCTCCAAGGATGGTGACGCCATCTGGCAGTGCGCCAACTGCGGCCACATTGTGGTTGGGAAAGAGGCACCGGACGTATGCCCCGTGTGCAATCACCCCCAGAGTTACTTCCAGGTTCTGGCACAGAACTATTAATAAAACAAGAGGCTGACCAAAAAGTCAAATTGACTTAGGTCAGCCTCTTTTTGTGGAGTATAGGGGGGTCGAACCCCTGACCTCTAGATTGCGAACCTAACGCTCTACCAACTGAGCTAATACCCCGTTTGCGGATGCAAATATAAACATTTTTTTTGAAAAACATTAATTCCCCTCCTTCTTCCGGATTTCCGCCCGGTAATCCCGCGGGGAGGCGCCCAGGCGCGTCTTGACGAATTTGCCGAAGGCCGAGAGGCTCGTGAAGCCGTAGTCGGCCGCGATCTCCTTGACGGAGCGGTTCGAGCCCCGCAGCTGCCGGGTGATGCCCTCCAACGTGTATTCGTGGATCCACGACAGGACGGACCGGCCGCTGGATTTGCGCACGCAGGCCGAGAGGTATTTGGGCGAAATGCAGAGCGCCTGGGCGTAGTCGGCCACGGTCCGGCGCCGGCCGTCCGATTCGGCCAGCATGGAGAGGAAGGACTTGAAAATCCTTTCATGCTGGCGGACCGGGCCGGAGCCGGCCGGAATCATGTTGCGCTTGATGATCACGCTGATCTCGTAGAAGGCCGTCACCATCAGCGACTGCATCACCTCTTTGTAGTAGAAATCCTGCGGTCCGGACAGTTTCTCCCGGAAAAGGTGGAAGATGTGCGTGCCGATCCGCATCTCGGCGTCGTTCATGTGGTAGACGGGATGCTCGCGCACATACATCATTACCGGCCACAGGCTGTCGTCCGCGCCCAGCGTCTTCTGGAACTTCGCATACGACATGCCGTAAATCAGCCCCCGGAAGTCCGGACTGCTGAAGATGTTGTCCAGCACGGTCCCGGGCGGGCAGATCAGCATGTCATGCGCCCGCACTTCCGCAGGCACGCCCCCGATGTCGATCCGGAGGCGCCCGTCCACAACGATGATGGACAGGATCATTCCGGTCTGTTTGGTCTCTTCCTGCTGGAAATCAGCCAGATTGTCCAGGATCACCATATCCCCGTCTGAATAGTGTACTTGGAGTGGTTCCATATGCGCAAAATTTTCTACAAAAGTAGAAAAAATAACACAAAAACTACGCAATACTTCCTCAATATTTGCACATCTAAAGAAAAATGGAGTACTTTGTCGCCGAAATAGAAAAAGACATGGAATTTTCGTCCGTCAACCTTCTCCTCCAGGAGAGCTTCCGCACGCACTGGGACCGTCCGGCCCTGTCCAACTACCAGGGCATCACCCTTAAATACGGGGACGTCGCCCGCCGCATCGAGAAACTGCACATCGCTTTCGAGCAGTGCGGCCTGCTCCGGGGAGACAAGGTGGCCATCTGTTCCCGCAACCAGGCCAACTGGGGCGTGAGTTTCCTGGCCGCCCTGACCTACGGCGCCGTGCCCGTGCCCATCCTGCACGAATTCAAGCCCGGCAACATCCATTACCTGGTCAACCATTCCGAGGCGAAGGTCCTCTTCGTGGACGACGTGATCTGGGAAGGACTGCTCATCGACGAGATGCCCGACCTTCAAGTAGTCGTACAGATCAATACCTTCAAGTTCCTGTATGCCTGCACGGAAGAGCTTCGCAGCATCCGGGAGCACCTCAACGAGAGCTTCGGTCGCAAATACCCCGACCACTTCGGTCCGGAGGACCTGGACTACTACGTGGACAGCCCGGACGAACTGGCCGTCATCAACTATACCTCCGGCACGTCCGGATTCTCCAAGGGCGTGATGATCCCCTACCGGGCGCTCTGGTCCAACATCGACTTCGCGCACAACTACGCCCTGCCCGAGCTCGGCTGCGAGAGCACCGTCGTCTCGATGCTCCCCTCCGCGCACATGTACGGGATGATGTTCGAATTCCTCTTCGAGATGACCGTTGGCATGCACGTCCACTTCCTGACCCGCGTACCGAGCCCCAAGATCATCATGCAGGCCTTCGCGGACATCAAGCCGGACATCATCATCTCCGTACCGCTGATCATTGAAAAGATCTATAAATCCAAACTAAAACCTATCCTGGACAAGCACCGGATCCTGTTCGGCCTGCCGATCGTGGACCAGTTCCTGCAGAAGAAGATCTGCAAGGAACTGGTAGCCACGTTCGGCGGCAAGTTCGTGGAGGTGATCATCGGCGGAGCCGCGTTCAACCCGGAGGTCGAACGCTTCTTCCGCAAGATCGAATTCCCCTTCACGGTCGGATACGGCATGACCGAATGCGCCCCCATCATCACCTACGCCCACTTCGACAAGACCAAGCTCTTCTCCTGCGGCCAGGCCGCGCCCCACATGGAGATCCGCATCGACTCCGAAGATCCCGCCCGCATCCCGGGCGAAGTGCAGGTACGCGGCGCCAACGTGTTCCTGGGCTACTTCAAGAACGAGGAAGCCACGGCGCAGGCCCTGACGGAAGACGGCTGGTTCCGCACCGGCGACATGGGCGTGCTCGACGCGGACGGCTACCTGTTCCTGCGCGGCCGCTCCAAGTGCATGATCCTCGGGCCTTCCGGCCAGAACATCTATCCGGAAGAGATCGAAGGCGTGCTCAACAACCTGGCCTACGTGGTGGATTCACTGGTCATCGAGGAAGACGGCGGCCTGACCGGCCTCATCTACCCGGACTGGCACAAGGGCGAGCAGGACGGCATGAACAAGGATCAGCTCGAGAACCTGCTCAACGCCAGCCTGCCGGTCGTCAACAAGGAACTCCCCAACTATGCGCGCCTGCGCAAGCTCGAATTCCTCCCGGAGGACTTCGAGCGTACGCCCAAGCGCAGCATCAAGCGCTATCTCTACCAGCGGAAATAATCCCTAGTCCGCGAAGCTCATCTCGTCGAAGAGCCAGGTGGCATGGCCGATGTGCTCGACGACGAAGAGCAGGTAGCGGATGTCCAGGGAGATGTTGCGGCAGAAGTCCGGATCGAAGGCGAGGTCGCTCATCGTCCCTTCCCACACACGGTCGAAATTGATGCCGATGAGTTGGCCGTCGGCATTGATCACCGGGCTGCCGGAGTTGCCGCCCGAGGTGTGGTTCGTGGCCAGGAAGCAGACCGGTTGGTCGTCGTGGCCGCCCGCCGCATAGATGTCACGCAGGGCCTGCGGGATGTCGTAGTCGAAGATGTTGGGATCATCCTTCTCGATGATGCCCTTGAGGGTGGACACCGGAGAATAATAGACCGCATCCGAAGGGCTGTAGCCGGCGACCTTGCCGTAGGCGACGCGCAGGGTCATGTTGGCATCCGGATAGAAGGCCTTGTCGGGCTGGAACTCCATCTGGGCCTTCATGTATTCGCGGTAAGCCAGGTTGATGTCCCGGGTCACCTCCGTGATCACGGGCTGCAGGTCGGCACGGTACCACTGATAGAACGCGTCGTACATCTCCCAGGCCGGGTCGGCGTCGATCTTCTTCAGGTCGTCCTTGGTGAGCGCCAGCACCCGGGCCTTGTCCGTGAACAGCGAACGGGCGTACAGGTCGTCGCGCCAGGCGGCCATGCTGCCGTAGGCGGCCAGTTTGTCCTTGAACCAGGCCGGCTTGAAGGCCGGATCCATCTGCTTGTCGAAAGCGTCCATCACAGCCACGAAGATCTCCTCGTCGATCGGCTGGTAGTAGTCCTTGAAGAAGCGCTCCGCCACGTCGGCCACGGGCCGGCCGGCCGTGAGGGCCGTGCGGACGTTGCTGGCGAACGAGAGCAGCTCGATGGTGCGGACCGTCTCGGTGTAATACTCGTAGGCACGGTAATAAGGATTCCGCTTCTCGTACAGGGCGGAGATGCGGTCCAGCAGGCCGTCAGCCGGAGTGGTGCGCGACCAGGCGCGGAAATAGCGCTCGAACTCCTTCTTGGAGGCGACGGTCCCGCGGCGCGCGAGGCCCTTCGCCTCACCCTGCCACTTCTTCCAGGCATTGGAGACGGAGGCGTTCTTGGAGGAGTACTGGATGCGGACGGCCTGGTCCTGGGACATGTACTTCTTCTGGATGTCCAGGCGCAGGGTACGC
>JAEEGL015222542.1_pt1 | contig 10480 bp, 18 predicted proteins | sample 9134231 | NCBI WGS metagenome assembly JAEEGL01 (sample SAMN16246548, study PRJNA631951) | gut metagenome | biome: gut microbiome; feature: rumen; material: fiber-attached | host: Bos | place: Iran: Karaj | collected 2018-10 | reverse complement strand
TCACTAACATCATACTTAATACCTGATTCATATGCTTTATCTAATATATTCTTGATAAAATCTACTTCAGGTTTAGTTGCACCATGATGTTCTTTTCTAAGACAAGCTGTTATCAGATTTCTAATGTGAGCTTCATTCTTTATACTTTCTGCATTATACACTTGTTTCTTCTCCTTTAATGGTAAATCTCCAACTTTAAGATGCGCTATAGGTGAATTGTTACATTTAATTAGTTTTCTTCTAAATGCACTACCACCATCACACTTCTTTATTTCTATATGTTCATCAAAGATAGCAGACAACATCGATACATCTCCATCATAAATATAATGTAAATGCAATCCATTTCCAGACTTACTTGTCTCTGCATATGTTTCAGGCCAAGACTTTGCTTCATCTAAAGATAATGATAACTGTTTATTACCATTGTCATCTTTCATATCGAAATCGATAAATATGTGATGAGTATCTCTTGGTTTAACATAATGGACTTTTGTTGTGTCTATGTCTGCTAATACTGTGTCGACTTTACTCCAAGCTTTTGCTGGTTGTTTCTTGTTAGGCTCATACTCAACTTCATATTGAGCTGGTTCATTACAATATATTTCATCCAACAAACTAGGCTGTTCTTTTAAAGTCAACCAACTTTCAACTTTCTTTGACTCTTTAGGTTTATTGTTAGTAACAAACTTATCTCTCTTTAAGTCATAATAGAAATATCTATGTTTCTTACCATTAATGTAAACATCCTTGTCAACGCTGAAGTATTCTTGCATATCATTCTTAAAGTCTCCCTTTAATCCATAAGAATATCCAGACTCTGTACAATACAGTTTAAAGTACTCCCAAGCATCAGACAATCCAATACCATCATCAAACTTATCTTTCAAGTCATAATTCATACTATCAGATATCCAGCTGAATAATGGATTTGAGTATTCATACATTTCTGTAGACTCATAATTGTCATATGCTGTCATACCCATTTCTAAATATTTATTCTTACAATAATATGCAATAGCACCAAGTTCATTGTTTATTTGTTTCATCAACTTATCATATCTACTTTTCTCTACAAGTTGATTAGATGGTTTAACAACAAGGAACCTTCTCTTCAAACCAGATTTAGCATCTGTCATACCGATTGGATTGTTTGTTGCTAAGAATAAGAAACTGATTGGATCTTTAACAACTTCATCTCTTCCATATTTAGTATCTACTGCAATAGGCTCATGAGATATAATTTTATTAAGAACTGAGTTGTCATCAACTCTCTTAAGATTAGCATCGTTATCAAATAATATCAATTTGTAATCTTTTATAGGTGATTTAGAAAACCTATCATTGCTCTTAACCAAATTATTAGTTGATATCGAACCAATATAATTGTGCATCTTGTCCAGTGAGAATAGTTTAGATATAATCTTTATGATTGTTGATTTACCTGTTCTTGGACCACCGAATAAAGCAATAGCCTTTTCAAGGAAAATAGACTCACCAGTTATTACTGCTCCAATTGCCCATTCGATTTTGTCTTTCTCTTCTGGTTCATACAATGTTGAAACCAATTCTTCATAAGCATCCATTGGTCCTTCGCAAATATCATAAGGTAATTTGAAACTACAATATTCGTTACGCTTAACTTTTTCATTATTAAACTTAACAATACAATTAAGAGGTTTGAAGTTATCATCTTGAAGATTGCACCATTTATTAAACTCATCAAGAATCTTCGAGCTATTCTTTTCCATGTATTCTTGCTTGTATACTTTGGTTGGGTCTTTCTCTCTTAATTCTTTTATTAATTCTGTAGTTCCTTCATCTACTATTCTTACAACATCGTAAATGGATGTGGACCAAATATTATTTTCCTTATCCCATATAGCATAAAACTTGCCACTTTTAGTCATAATATCTTTATTTGGCTTATTTATGAAGTATGGACGGACGATTTTTACACTTTTTTCTTTAGTATCTTTAACTTCAATATCGTAAAAATCCATATTTTTGCTCCTTTTATTTATTTATCGTAGAACAATTTGTACAAAAAACACCCCTTTTAAATCTTTTTTATTTTCGTCTTGCTAGACAATATAGAAAAGTTTTATAAAATTTTGTACAATTTGTTCTAAATACCCCTCAAACCCTTGATTTTACTGGGTTTTTGGACTGTACAAATGACTGTACAAAATTTTTTTGTAGAACAATTTTGTTCTAAATTGACCATTTTTGACCATTTTTTCACAAATTATTCAAATAATTTTGTTCTAAATTTGTATTTTGTACAGTAAATGTTCTATAAATTTTCACCATTTTTATGTAATTTTTCTTTAAAATTGATAGGTTTTACAGTTCCGGTTCGTACTCCCACTTCTAAGCAGCTTTCACAGGGCTCAGAACCGTCCTCTTCCTTCTCTTTCCACTCACAAATCGGACAAAATTCACTAAATTTCACTTCTTTTCCATAAAAATCATCCATTATTCTCTCCTTTCAACAATAAAATTCAGTTCTAACATGCCTCTACAAGGCCCAAATTCACCAAAATAAGCCATTTTAACCCATATCAACGGTAAAATACACGTCCGAACACCTAAAATCGCTTCTAGGGGCATATATGGGCGTTCTAGAGGCATATCAGAAACACCAAAATCCATAAAAACGTCCTTTCAGTCTTATAATTCTATAAAATTTATTAAAATCTACTAAAATTTAACAGAAAAATATAAAACTTGCATAAAATAATAGCCAAAATAGTGAGAGACAACCCAAATTATTAGGTCATCCCTCCTATTATAGGCCTTGTAAAATTTGCGAAGTCATCGGTCAATCTCCAATTCCATCTTTTCCATTTATTCTCGAAAGTTCCGCCATGTATAACATAGCTTGCCGCCAAATATCAATTTCATTAACTTTTACATGCTGAAAATTACGCTTTAAAGTGAACAAACCGCCTCTTCCATCCGTATTATAGCCTCTTTTTAGCACTTTATCGACGCAAATATCGGTCTTTTCGGGTGAATAATTGAGGTTATCGTTCTTTGTTAGCCCCATATTATCTATCATTCCCCAGAACCAAATACTCACAAAGTCCCAAAAATCAGGTTCCCAGCGCTCTGAAGCCTCTTCATTTTCCATTCTCCAGGCCAATGCAACCATCATTTCAAGCACAGAACACGGTTTATTGACGTCTACATCACAATATTTTGAGTGTGTATCGTCTATATATTTGTCTCTTAAAGATAATCCCCAGTTAGCTCTAGCCTCATCTAAATCAATCTCCCATGTGAAAAATCGGTTATCTAGATGGTCTAAAAGCTTAGAATAGTACTTCTTTTTGTGTTTCATAGGTCCTCTACAGACCAAATCTTCAAGCCAATTAAGATAATTATTCATATAAAGCTCCTATCTGTCTATTCCCCCTCTTGTAGCATGTATTCGGCATAAGAGCAAGAATGGACTATAATTTCAAAATCCATCTTCTCAGTATTATTACGAATATAAACATTATCTTGTACACTAGCCAAGTCATTTAACATATCCATATCAATATGAGTAGCTGCCGTTAAGTCAATTTCTTCGTTGTTGTCAATGTTTGTGAATACTCGATCTGTGCTAAAATATCCAAGAGACAACTTCTCATAGTCTCGTTCGTCCTCAGCGTATCTATGTAAATCGATAATCTCACAATCGAGTTCATCCTTAGGTTTTGACATTGCGTTGTAATCTGTTTTAACTATTTCTACAGGCTGTCTCTTCTTACCTGTGAGTTTAGGCTTAGATTCCTGCTTAATTTCCTCTATCTCATCCTCACCTGAGTATTCCTTATTTAATTTTTCATAAGCTTCCTTATCAATACCGCTCTTTAATCTATCTTCATAATCATTCTTTATCTCCTCAGATATAAACTGCATATCTTCGTCGAATCGTTTTTTGTCGATAAAATATGTAACTATAGAACCGACTGCTGCACCAATTGCAAATGCTATAATATGGTCTCTATTCATTGTTATCCTCCGCTCTAGTAATTCCGAATATACCAAGGGCAAATCGGTAGACCTCGCTTTTTAAACTTTCTTCGTCTGCTGTTAAGTTACCGTCCGTATACATTATTGGTTCCCCATTAACGAGATCTACGCTTATTGTCTTCATTGATTTACCCTTTCTAAATTACCATATGTTGTTTAAGTGTTTATATGCTTCGTCCAATTCAGATGTTATGTAGCTGGCACATGATCCATTCTCAAAAGTACAAATATCTTTAGTGTCTAATATATTGTTTTTAAGTTCCCTTATTTGGTTCTTTATGGAATCTATTTGTGTCACTACTTCGTTAATCTCCATTTTCTTCATCCTCTTCTTTGTATTTGTTCTTCTCGTAACCATTGCAATATCCAAATTCGTAAGATATGAATGCTAACGCGATAGCAGCAAATACTCTAATTATTATCTCCGTCGTCGGACTCATCTCCCTTCTCCCTTTCTCTCTTTTCATCTTCCTCGTCAGCGCATGCGTCACAAAGCCACCCAATACCTGAATAAAATGACCAAGGACCTATCTTGTCTCCACATCTGCTGCAATGTCCACCTGCCATTATTTCTTCTTCTCTCCTTTCACTACTTTAACCGGATATCCAAGTTCCTTTTCAATCTCTTCCACTGTCATTTCTTTTGTTGGTTTCTTAGCTGGTTTGATGGTTTTAGTTGCACAATAACATTCTTTATCGCCCTCACCGTTAAACCGAGTAATGTCTCCTAAACGTAAAGTGTGTGTATGATGTGGAGTGTAGAGTTTTGACATTCCAACATTATCATTACCAATATATTCATACTTAATCGCAGAAGTCTCTTCAAACGGGTTGACTACCTTTGGAAACAGAACCTGTTTAACTTCTCCGGTCTTTTTGTCAGTAAACTAATAAGTCAATTCGAAATACCAATCTCCATGATCTCTATATGGGAACACAGAAATTAACTCAACTGTTTCATTGCTATTTTCGTACATTTACTCTTCCTCCACTTCTACATAATATAATTCATATGCATTATCGTACTTTAACTCTAATTCTTTCTCAGCGAACTTTTCAAAGGTTTTGATATCATCATTACTGTTAGTACCGAAAACCAAATAACAAGTTTTCTGATTGTCTGGTTTATCTTTCTCATATGATCTACGTGATGAATCAACTTTAAATCCTTCTTCAGGTGAAGCTGCTTTGAAATATATTCGATTATTTAGAATAGCATACACGATATAATCTCTTGTTATCTTAAATACACAACCTCGTCTAAATGAGAAACGTATTCTGTTATTAGTTTGTCTAGAAGATGCTGTGTTACTTTTAATTGTTATACGCACATCTCCAGAACAATCAGATGATGGAACATAGCTTGCCTTTTTAGTTTTAAACTCAAGTTTAGGTAACATCGCCTTAATACTCATAGGTTTTGGAGAGTCAACCTCGAGTTCTTTCTTAGGTTCAGGCTTACTGATCGCTTTCTTTATCTTTGTAAGATTTCTGTCGTCATCTTTCTTAACTTCAAAGTAGTCTTCCCATTCTTTCTGATAAACCCAGTTCTTGGCTTCTGATGGATTCTGTTCACACCATTTCTCTAAAGCATTGAAGATACACATAAGTTTAACAGGACCAACGCTTCTAACCTTAGATATCTCAGATGGTCTTCCGTACAAAAGCAACCAATCTAATATAAATGGTGTCTTACCAGTCAATTCATAACGACTTGGAACTTTGTAATAGAAATTATTACCTCTAGCAATAGCGTTAACTAACACTTGATAATTCTGTCCTAATAGTTTATAGAACCTAAGATTACGAGTTTTATATGCATCTCTATGCTTCTTAAACTGTATATCAAGTGCTTCCTCAATATAATCGTTGTTAGGTAAACCAGTATTATTCTTATTGTTAGGATCTCCATGAACACTAGCAAAAGCCTCTTCTACAGAGCAGCCTTTACTGTTCATATAACCTCTAACATAAGTATCTGGTACATAAGTTCCCATTATTATTCTTCCTCCTTAAATATGAAAATTAGCTGGTTCAGTTAAATTACATAACATTTTTTCAACGTCTTTTGGAATGTCAAGACTACAGCCACATTGTCTAACAAAACAATTAGATGCTACACAAATACCATTCTCAGCATTATCACCAATAACGTTGAATTCAATATTAACAAGTTTCTTTTCTTTACCACATCTAGGACAGATTGTTTTCTTTTCCTGAGAGTGGGTGTCTTGTTCTGCCAGAATAGATGATACCGATTCTGTAAATAGTTTCTCTATCTGTTTCACGACTCCAATACTCATCCTCCTTGTCGTATGAATATAATCCGGTTTCAGTCTTATCGAATAAACCATCTAGTTTATCGAATTTACGATAAGTCTCACGAAACCATTGATGTCTTTCTGGAATATCAAAGAAAGCATAAGTTATTTTATCAGTGAAGTTATTCCATGTTTCTTGTGTACATTTTTCTGGTAATGGTAGATCTATAACATTAAATTTGTCATCTAGAAATATCATTCCTATCATTTACTGTTTTTCCTCCAATCCATAGAAAGCTCTAAGTCTGCTCATCACACAATACTCAGCCTCGTCGATAGATAAACCGTGACGTTCAGCAAATTTAGCAAGAGCCTTTTTTATCTCTTTCTTTTGTTTTTCTGACATAATTTATCGATATCCTTTCTATCTTTCCAATTGTAGTTGTTACTAACGTAAATTAAACCACCGCCAAATATAATAATGCATAAAATAGTACAACATAATGTTGTCATGTCATCCTCCTATCGTGGAATATCAGCTCCGAAATAATGATCTCCTTCTTGTAATACATGAGGACACCAATCAAAGTAATAATCTGTTCTAAAATATATAACGTCACATCTACTTCGATTAAATAATTCCTCTTTAACCAATCTGGCAATATCTTCATTCATTTCTTGATAAGTATAAGCTTGGTTGCTATATGTAGCATATTGACCTGGATGAGTTATGACATCTCGAATAGTATCGTCATCTCTCCAACAAGGCGAATCTATTCGATTCAACACGGTGTCGATAACTAAACGTTTACCATATTCACTCTGATTACCAGCCTCAGCTAAAGTTATACACGCTAATAGTTCTAAATCATCTAAGAATTCTTCTTCTGTATAACCCATCTTTTGATATTGCAAAAATAATTCGGAATCAAGTTCTGTTAACTCAGGTTCTTCCTCCTCAATAGCCTCGCCTACAATCATTGTGTTAGTATCTACTAAAGTTAGTTCTTCTTCAGTAGGCCATGAAATATCAATAGCTCCAGCAATCGCACTTACATTTTCATCAGTTGCTTCTACCCCATTCGAAGTCGTTACGTCAAATATAACTAGTAAGAACATAATAACGACTAGCGATTGTGTCAATCGTTTTATCATAATAATTATTCTCCTATGTTTTAACTATGGCCGCTGCAATAACGTTTTCGTCCTTTAGATTTAATACATTTTGTTACGCTATCGTATCTATGATTAGCTATTGCATAACCAACTTGTTTATCTTTATCTTCCACTTCCTTCTTATTATTGTATTCAGTTTTCCAATCAATGTACTTTTTACAAGTAGTGTGACAAGTTATGGACCGTTCTTTACATAAAGCATTACATGGACAATCTCTTAATAAGCCTCCCATTTTTAAATCTCCCTGCTAATAAATATAATTATAGGCGCCTAGCAATAGTGTAACTACAAAAATCAAATAACAAATAATGAATAACAAACATGGAAAAACATTTTTTAATTAAAAGAGGTAAACTATGAACAACCAAATAACGAAAATCGTTTCTACTAGACGCCCATGTGAAAGGAGTTCGATCTACTCCGGCCTAACTAATTAATGACAACCGCGACCAATTAAATGTCTATTGGCAACACAATTCATATCACCGTCGCGTTCGCCCCACACAACATCACCAATAAATCTTGGCTCTTTAAGGAACTCAATCCAAACATTACGCTCATATCCGTTAATGAAACCACGCTTAGCTGGATCGTAAATATCCATCAAACCAAAGTCAATCTGCTTGATGTAATCTGGGTCATAAATCCATCCCCAAGTCTGACCGTCAGGACACTGAGGGACATCTAACCATTCATAGATCTGGTTGACAGTAACGTATCCATTCCATTTCAGATTTTCATTGAATACACTCTCAGCAGATCTTAAGAAGTCTACATTTCTGAACGCATCCTTCTTCCAATTCTTACTTGCCTCGTCGAAGCATCTTGTCCATCTAGAAGATATCTTATTAGGATCTCTTGTCTCAGACTCGACTTCGACAGTCTTCGTTCTGCCATTCTCGCCCTTAACCTTGATCTTCTCAGATGTTCTGGTGATACCCTGCATCATATCTCTGTCAGCTTCCTCGCCATATCGTTCTTTTACATTCTCACGATACTGGTCGAATGACTTCTGTAAACTCGTAACAGCTCCGATTGTTGTTGTTAACTTAGCAGCTGTCTCTAAATATCTACTCTCAATCTCAGCCTGGTGCTGTCTACCGATTCTGTCACCTGCAATTGTTAATGCTGCAGACGCAATCTCTAAAGCAGCTACCTTCCAATAGTTACGAGTATATAACTTAGCCTTCTCGATCTTAAGATTCATAAGGTCTCTCTTATACTCTCTATAAGCCTCATTGCCTGTTAAAACAATGATATTGTCATCTTCATCTCTCTCGTCAAGTTCGTATGTTCCGTCTTCCTCGTCGTACATAAACTCTACATCGTCGATATCCGCATTAATATCATCAACTTCTTCACGAATATCATTTGTTACTTTAACAGCAAGAACAACGCCGCCAACAGAAGCGGCAATTGCTCCAGCTGCACATAATTCTTCTGCGTGGTCACTAGTAAAGCCGACTACTTTACCAATAACATCACTAATTACGTCAACTAGTTTCATAATATCCTCCTAAATTATTTCTCGATAGCAACACAACGAGGCATGCTAATAACCCACTTGCCTCTTCTGTACTGCACTTTTGCGTTTCTTAACTCATACCAACCATAGTTAAAGTCACCTGCTGTAGGACTGATTTCACAAGCACTGTAATAAGATCCAACAGTTACATGACCGTACTCAGCGATTTCCTCACTTAAAATATCAAGAACTCTAGATGCATCAGACTCTCTATCGAATGCAATCTCATCTACATCATATCTAGATCTAACACCTCTAGCCTCTCTTGAATGGCTGTAAGATACTGGACTTCTATACATGCTATTGTAATTCTGTACTCTAGAACTAGAAGATCCTCTCCTATAATATCCATCAGATGATCTGTCAGAATCAAAATCTCTATAGATAAGTCTCTCTAATACTATCTTACAAACATCAAATATACCGTCTAGAATTGCGGGTACAGCTCTATCCTTAACATCCTCTACAATGATAGGCAAATCTTCTTCTACGAACACTTTGCGTTTTGTTCGTTTAGTTCTTGTAACGGTTCCCTTAACAACGGGCGTTATCTTCTTCTCTTCATTTTCCAAAGTGTCATCCTCCGTTTTCAAAAACAAAAAGGATAGGACCGGAATATAATCCAGCCCTAAGCCTTATTAACTTACTGAGCATCTACTGCCTCGTCAACTGTTGCTTCAAATTCAGTTGCTAAATCTGTCTGCTCAACATCAAAATCCATCTCAGAATCGAAATCTGGGATCTCTTCAAAGTCAGCCTCAACATCAGCTGGCTCCTCGCAAGTATCCTTAGCCTGTGACTTCTTAACAGCTGCAACACCGATCGCACCTGCTGCAACACCAAGTCCAAGTCCTGTGATAAATGGATGCTTCTTAGCAAAGCCAGTTACTCCATTCTTAACTGCTGTGCCAATACCAACCACTGTACCAACAATACCCTTCTTTGGTTCTGCAACCTGTGTCTCAGTGTTTTCAACTGTTGAAACCTCATTCTTTTCAACCTTTGAATCGTCAACCTTAGTTGTTGCCTTCTCCTTGATCTCCTCTGTTACTTCCTGATTTTTCTTTGTGTTTGTTGCCATAATAATATAGCTCCTTTCATAAATAATTTTTAATTTTTACAGTAACTTAACAGAGCTTATCTGCTCTATTATAGATGATGTTTAATTTGCGATTAATTTAGGCTGATAATTCCCTAAATCTCTCGTGTACATCATACTCAAGTATTGCATATGGTTCTCCCCAGTCGGACATGCTACAATGCTTCCATTCCATACGTATTTTCTTTGTGGAACGGTCTAAATCATCGCTATTCCAACCTAATAAGTTACCATATGTAGTACAATCTAAACCTAATAAGTATGCCAATTCATTAGCACTAGCGTAATCATCTGTAAATATAATGTGGCTTATTTCGTTCTGACACTTCTCAAGCCATGCTACAGATGCTCTAAAATATCTACCTGTACCTCCGTCATAGAAAAGCTGGTCT
>JAEEGL015160305.1_pt1 | contig 10480 bp, 9 predicted proteins | sample 9134231 | NCBI WGS metagenome assembly JAEEGL01 (sample SAMN16246548, study PRJNA631951) | gut metagenome | biome: gut microbiome; feature: rumen; material: fiber-attached | host: Bos | place: Iran: Karaj | collected 2018-10 | reverse complement strand
TCCGTCAACACAAACTGAAGCAGGAAGAAAAGTTTTAGAAAAAGATCCTGATTGTACAGGTTCTTTAGGTATAGCGATATCGGAAGCTATTGAAGATGTTTTAACACATGAAAATGCAAAATATTCGTTGGGAAGTGTTTTAAACCATGTTGCGATGCACCAAACGGTTATAGGTTTGGAAGCAAAGAAACAATTGGAAATGATAGATGAATATCCGGACATAGTAATAGCTTGTTTAGGCGGCGGATCAAACTTTTCAGGTTTGGCATTTCCTTTTATAATGGATAAGATAAACGGGACACATAAAAATTTAAGAGCAATAGCAGCAGAACCTTCGGCATGTCCAAAACTTTCTAAAGGAGTATATGCTTACGATTATGGTGATTTGTCGGGTTTCACACCTGCATTTAAGATGTATACATTAGGTCATACATTCATGCCTAGCGGAATACATGCAGGCGGTTTAAGGTATCATGGAGCATCACCATTGGTTTCTGCAATAATAAAAGAAAAACTTGCAGAATCTGTAGTAGTAAAACAGAGAGAAGTTTTTGAAGCGGCAGTAACTTTTGCAAGATGTGAAGGAATACTTCCCGCCCCGGAATCTTCTCATGCAATAAGAGTAGCAATAAACGAAGCATTAAAAGCAAAGGAAGAAGGTAAGTCTAAAACTATATTGTTTAATTTGTCGGGACACGGACATTTTGATTTAACGGCTTATGAACAATATTTGGCAGGAAAAATTCAAGATTGTAATTATTCCGAAGAAGAAGTTCAAAAAGCATTAAAAGATTTACCGAAAGTAAATATATAAACGATAATATATAATGTAGAATGAATGTTGGCAAAATTGCAGTAAATACGGAGTTTCCAGTATGGCAAGAACAGGAATTATTTGTACAATGGGACCTTCAACAAGGTCTTTAAAGGTATTGAAAGAGATGGCAGATGCCGGAATGACAGTTGCAAGACTTAATTTTTCGCACGGTACATTTGAAGAATATGAAAAATATATTTCATTAATCAGAACAATTAATAAAAAATATAAAAAGAATATAAAAATTTTAGGTGACCTTGAAGGACACAGAATAAGAATCGGAAAATTAAAAGGCGGAACTCCGGTAGAACTTAAAAAAGGGCAGAAACTTACTCTTACAAAAAAGAATATCGAAGGTGATAATAATTTAATATCAATAGATTATTCCGGGCCTATAAGCGATTTTAAAAAAGGGCTTGCGATATTTATTGATGACGGTAACTTAAAATTAACCGTAAAATCCGTTTCTAAAGACAGTGTTGAAACGGTAGTAGAAATGAATTATGTTTTAAAACAACATAAAGGTGTAAACATTCCCGATGCAAAACTTCATTTTGTTGAAATAGAACAACACGATAAAGACCATATAGAATTTGCTATAAAAAACAAACTTGATTATATTGCAAACTCGTTTGTTAGAAATAAATCGGATATGAAATACTTAAGAAAAATAGTTTCTCAAAAGCATCCTAAATGTAAACTTATAGCAAAAATCGAAGATAGAGAAGGAATAGAAAATGTATCTTCAATATTGGATGTTTGCGACGGTATAATGGTTGCAAGAGGAGATATGGGTATATCTATTCCGCTTTGGACTGTTCCGATTGTTCAAAAATATATAATAAAAAAATGTAAAGTAAGAAATAAATCTGTAATAACAGCTACCCAAATGCTTGAAAGTATGGTGGAAAACCCTGTTCCTACAAGAGCGGAAGTAAGTGATGTTGCAAATGCCATTATAGATGGTAGTGATTTTGTTATGCTTTCGGCAGAAACTGCCGTAGGAAAGTATCCGCAAAAAGCAGTTTCTATGATGGGAAATATAATAAAATTTACGGAAAGAAATATTTACAGAGTTTAATTTGTTTTTATTAAAAAGTTTTGTAAATGTATAAAAAAATAATAAAATAATATTGTCGAAAGCAAAAATCAGTATCGGCAATATTATTTTTTATATGGCATATGAAAATTTTAATTATTAAACCAAGTTCGTTTGGTGATATCATTCAGGCAAACCCTATAATTTCGGCGATAAAATCTACATGGCAAAATGCCGAAATAGATTGGCTTGTATTTAATCAGTGGCAAGATGTAATAAAACTTTTTGCAGACATAAATAATATTAAAGTATGGAACAGGAAAGGCGGCATAAAAGCTTTTTTTAAAGCCTTAGAAGATTGCAATAAACAAAATTACGATTTGGTTATAGATTTGCAGGGCCTTCTTAGAACATCACTTTTTGCAAGGTTGTTAAAAACAAAACAAAAAGTCGGTGTTAGCGGAATGAAGGAATTAAGTTGGTTATTGTTAAAAGAACCGTATAAAAGAAACAGAGAAGAAAATGCCGTAATAAGGAATTTGAAGTCGTTAACATATATTACAAATAAAAACTATGATGTAAAATTTAGTATGGTGGTTGATGAAAATTTATCAGACGAAATTTTAGAAAGAGAAAATATAAAACCAACGGATAAAATAGTTGCTTTTATGCCATATGCAAGAGGTAAAACTAAAAGTTGGCAAACACAAAAATATGTCGAGCTTGCTTCGATGATAAAAAAAATTGATAATGATATTCAAATAATTGTTTTAGGTTCACAAGCCGATTACGGCAAAATTAAATCTCAAAACATAATCGATTTATGCGGAAAAACAAATATATTACAGTTGGCAAGTATTTTAAAAAAGTGTAAATTTGTTGTAGGTTCCGATACTGGACCTATGCATTTGGCAAATGCTTTAGGAACAAACAGTGCATTTATATTCGGCGGTTCCGATATAAGGGAAACTTCACCGTGCGGAAATAACAGTATAACAATAAGTGCGAATTTAAGTTGTAGTCCGTGCAGGGGTAAATGTAAATATAATAGCGAAAAATGCTTGGAACAAATCACCCCGGATATGGTTTTTAAAAGTATAGAAAAATGGATAAAATAATTTTTTTTAATATGAATCAAATAGGGGATTTGCTTTTTGCTTTACCTGTTATGAAGGCGGCAAAAGTACAGTATCCAAATGCAAAAATATATTCTGTTATAAAAGAAAATTTAAAAGATTTGTTAAATAGTGCAAATGTTGCAGATGAAATATTTGTTAAAGGAAAAACTTTTAAAGAAAAAATCAATTTAATAAACAAAATAAAAAAAGAAAATATACAAACAGCAATTTTATTTTCAGAATCGCCGGAAAGTTTGCTTACGGCATTTTGTTCGGGAATAAAAAACAGAATAGGTTTTGAAACCGCGTCTTTAAATTTTTTATTAACAAAAAAATCTCAAAAAATCGGAGTCCCATCGTTAAAGAACAATATTTCACTTGCTGCTATTGCAGGCATAAAAAATGTTCAAAATAACTACTTAAATGTTCTATCTGAAAATTTACAAAGTAAAGAATATGTCAGTAAATGGTTAAATGAAAACAAGTTATCAAAAAATAATTATATTGTTATTTCTATGGGTGCAAGTGCAAAAAGACAAGAAAAATGCTTGCCGCAAAATACTTGGATAGAAGTTATAAATAAATTACATAAAAAAAATATTCCGGTTGTAGTATCTTATGCAAAAGATGAAGAAGAAAATATAAAAAATATGATTTCAAAATGTGAAAAACAACCGCATATTTTTTCGGAAGGTCTTTTAAATTTGGTGCCCTTATTAATATCATCAAAAATGTTTGTCGGAATAGATTCCGGAATTATGCATTTGGCAGCAAGTTTAGGTGTAAAATGTGAAGGAATTTTCGGTAAAACGGACCCTAATCAAATAGGTCCTCAACCGTTAGAAAATCATATTATTATAAAGAATGATGTTATCAAGAATATTACTGCAGATGAGATTGTAAATTTTTAGAAATTAAAATTTTATTATAGCGACCTTAATATTTTGGTTATAATATTGAAACTCAGGAAATCGAGTACACCCTTACGGGATCCAAGTACACTTCATTCCTGAGTTTCTTCATTCTAATACAAAATCTTAAGGTCTTAAACGGCAAACAACATAATGGCAATAACAAATTGAAATCTTTAAATCTTTTGGGAGTCAATTAAAGTTTTTAACGACAAAAATAGATTTTATCGTTGTGTTGCTGTTTTGCAGTTTATTACAAAATTTATACTGTTCATTAAATATCAAAAATGGTAAAATATAATAACTCAATTCTTTAAAATACGGAGTTGTCTTATCAAACTTATAAAAGAATTTTTATCATCATTAAAGTTTGACTATAAATGTGATGAAGCATTGTCAAAACACACCACATTGTGTATCGGCGGAAATGCGGATTATTTTGTTGATGTGAAAAGCGAAGAACAACTGATTGTTTTATTAAAATTTATAAACGAAAATAATATTTCGTTTTTTGTCATCGGAGGCGGTTCTAATATTTTATTTAGTGATAATGGTTTTAGAGGAATAGTAATAAAGCTTTCAGGTGATTTCGGATGTATAGATGTAGAGATAGAAAAAGAAAATATAAATGTTTGTTGCGGAGCAGCTGTAAGTTTGGCTCATTTGGCTAAATATACGGCTGAACGGGGTTTAAGCGGCTTGGAATATCTTTGCGGAATTCCCGGAACTATCGGCGGTGCGGTTTATGGTAATGCAGGCATAAAAAATTATTCTATATCATCCGTGGTTGATAAAATAGAAGTTATTGATTGTTTGGGAAATAAAAAATTTTTAACCAAAAAGGATATTAAGTTTGAATATAGAAAAAGTGACTTGTCAGGCAACATTATAACAAAGATATTTTTTATCTTGAAAAAAGCTGATAAAAATGATATTTTAAAGACGATTTTACAAGAGTTGGAGCGAAGAAAAAAATCACAACCTATCGGCACCAAAAATGCAGGCTGCATATTCAAAAACCCTAAAGACAGTAGTGCCGGTCAGCTTGTGGATTCTTTAGGACTTAAGAATTACAATATCGGCGGAATACAGATATCCGATGTGCATGCGAATTTTTTCATTAATAAAGATAACGGTTGTGCAAGTGATATGATTAAGTTAATAGAGTTTGTAAAAAATGAAGTTTATAAGAAATATAAAATAAATCTTGAAACGGAAATAAAAATAATAAATGATTGATTTAAAAAATAAAAAAATAGGTGTGTTGTGTGGTGGAATATCTTCGGAAAGAGAGATTTCTTTACAATCCGGGAAAGCTGTTTATGATGCTTTAAAAAAATTAGGTTTAAAATCAGTTTTAATAGATGTAAATAAAAATGTAGCTGAAAAAATAAAGAAAGAAAAAATAGATATCGCATATATAGCGCTTCATGGGAGATACGGAGAAGACGGGACTATACAGGGTATGCTTGAAATGATGGGAATTGCATATACCGGTTGCGGAGTTTTTTCAAGTTCCGCATGTATGGATAAGATAGTTTCAAAAAAAATGTTTGAATATGCAAAAATTCCCACAGCAAAATGGTTCATTGTTGGAGCATATACTCCGCTACCAAAAAAAATAAATTATCCTGTTGTAGTAAAACCGTCAACACAAGGTTCAGCCATAGGAATATCTATCGTAAAAAGTCAAAAAGAATTCAACAAGGCAATAAAATCCGCATTCAAATATGATAAACAAGTTTTAGTTGAAGAATATATAGAAGGAACGGAAATAACTGCCGGTATATTGAACGGAGAAAATTTGCCGGTAATAGAAATAGTTCCGAAAGGAAAATTTTACGATTTTAAATCTAAATACACGGTTGGACAATCAACACACATTATCCCTGCGAGATTACCAAAGAAAATAATATCAAAAGCGGAAAGAATTGCGGTAAAAATTTATAAAGAGTTCAAATGTAACGGAATGTGCAGAGTTGATATGATAGTTGATAAAAAAGGAAATGTTTATGTTCTTGAAGTAAATACTCTCCCCGGAATGACAAAAACATCATTGTTTCCTGATGCGGCAAAGGCAGCCGGTATAAGTTTTGAAAATTTAGTTTTAAAAATTTTGGAGACGGTATAAAAATATGCCTAGAGTAAAAAAATATAATAAAAAACGGGTATATAAAAGAAAATTTTCAAGCGGATATAGTATAGCAAGCAGCAGAAGAAATAACGGAATCTTTAAAGTTTTTTTTGTGTCTTTGTTTAGGGTTTTAAGACCTATACTTGTTTTATCCGTTATAGGAACAGCTTTATTTTATGCATATAAATTTACCGTTTCGCAAATATACGCTTCCGATTTATTACTTATAGAAAATATTGAAGTAACAGGTTGTAACAATGTTACCGCCACAGAAATTAAAAAGTTGATGCCGTTTAAATTAGGAGATAATTTATTAAAAATTAATTTATCCAGAGCAAGGGAAGAAATACAGAAATACAAGCCGGAATTAAAAACGGTTTCTATGTTTAGAGATTGGAAAAATAAAACAGTTTATATAGAACTTATGGAAAGAATGCCTGAAGTCTTTATATATAACGGTGAAAATTTATTAGGTTTGGATTTTGATGATATTCCGTTTTCTTTGATAGGGAAAATGGTAGATTTAAAAGTTCCTATTATAAAATACAGTACCGTTGAAGAGAAAAATGAATTGCTGGGGTTTTTGAAAAAATCAAAACCGTATTTGGCTGATTTTATTTCAAAAATAAAGGAGATTAAAATTGACGAAATAAGTAAGGATGTCGTTTTTGTTACGGTTGACGGAACAAAAATATATTTTGGTGCAATTAAAAAAAATGAGAATGAAATAGAGAACAGAATAAAAAAAATGAAAAAAGTTATAAATGATGCTATGAGTAAATTTAACGCTATTGAGTATGTTGATTTAACATACTTGGATATAGTAAAAGATAAAAATGCGGTAATAATAAAACCGATAATAAAAGAAGAAGCTCAACAAAAAAAAGAGATTTAAAAAATAGAGGTAATTATGGCAAAAGATGATGTAATTATAAGTTTGGATATAGGAAGTAATAGTGTTCATGGTATAATAGCGCAATATGATAATAATTTGAATAAATTTGATATTTTATCGGCAAAAACAATTTCCGCACCTAACGGTATTAAAGATGGTGTTATTATAGGAATAGAAGAAGCGACAAATGCCGTTTCAAATCTTATATCTTCCCTTGAAAAAGAACAGAATAAGAAAGCAACAAGAATTTTAACCGCCGTAAGAGGCGGATTGGTATCTGCTTTTGGTGATAAAGCAGATATAAGAATGCCGGAAAATGATATGGAAGTAAGACAAGATACAATAGATGAACTTCATGACAAAATAAGAAATAGTAGACTTCTTGATGATAAGCATGAAATCGTTGAAATTATTCCTAAAGAATATATCATAGACAGACAAGATGGTATTTTTAATCCTATAGGAATGACATGCAAAGATTTAGAACTCCAAGCGCTTGTTGTCGCAGTAACGCAAAGCAATATAGCAAATATAAGAAAATCCGTTGAATATGATACTGATTTATTTTACGGATATACTACTCTTGCCGAAATGTTAATTCCTGAAGATGATAAAGATGGTTGTGTTTTAATGGATATAGGAGCAACTACAATCGGTATAGTAGTTTATTCCGATAAAAAAATTCAGACGGCATTTGAAATAGATAATAATTGCGGTTCTGAGTTAATAACGAGAGATATCGTAAAAAAATTGAGAGTTACACAAAAAACCGCAAAAGAAATAAAGGAACAATATGGTTCTGTTTTTTGTGATGATTCCCAAGATGTTACTTTTGAATATAACCCCATGGGTACAAATACACAAACACAAACATATACAAAAAAACAGTTGTCTGAAATTATAAAATTAGAAATTGATTATATAATCGATCATATACATAAATATTTCAAAATGAAAGGTGTTGAAGTTGATATGTTGTCCGGAGGAATAATTTTAACCGGTGCAGGTTCAAAATTAGATGGAATGGCAAAAGCAATGGAACAGGGTTTTAATTGTGTAGCAAAAATTGTAAATTTTAATGATGATGAAAATATTATCGTGAAAGATGAAGTTGTAGATTCTCAAGTTTATACGACTGCCATTTCGGTTTTATTGAAAGGTTATAAAACAAATCCGGCAAAAAAAACAAGGAAATCATCAATTTTCGGTAAGATTAAACAGTTTATAGATGATTCATTTTAATTGGAGAAAATAACAATGAGTTTTGATATACTTTTACCGGAAACGGAAGTTACAAGTACAAACGGCAATGCTCAAAATCAGGAAGCAAGACATGTCGCTACAATAAAAGTTGTAGGTGTGGGTGGCGGAGGTGTTAATGCCGTAAATAGTATGATAAATGCAAAAATTTCAAGTGTTGAATTTTATGCAATAAATACCGATAAAGACATGCTGAATAATTCCAACTGTGATAATAAAATACAAATAGGCAAAGAAGGACTTGGTGTAGGCGGAGATCCGCAAAAAGGCAAAGAATGTGCAAATGAAAGTGTAGATGAATTAAAAGATATGCTTTCCGGTGCAGACATGGTTTTTATTACAACCGGAATGGGTGGCGGAACAGGCACGGGTGCCGCACCGGTTATTGCACAACTTGCAAAAGAGCAGGGAATTTTAACGGTAGGGGTTGTAACAAGACCTTTTACCGCAGAAGGACAGATAAGAATAGATAATGCGGAAAAAGGAATAAAAGAAATTAAACAATATACGGATGCGTTAATTATTATTCCCAACGATAATGCATATAAATATATAGACGAAAAAACTCCGTTAGATACCGCATTTGGAATAATAGACCAGGTATTAAGAAGATCTATAGAATCAATAACGGATACAATAACAAAAACCGGTAAACACATTAATATAGATTTTTCGGATGTTAAAAGAGTTTTAAAAGCTTCCGAATATGCGATTATAGGACTCGGTGACGGTAATGATTGCAAGGAAGCATTGGAAAAAGCACTGAAAAATGTTTTTGTTGAAGGACCTGATATAAGAGAAGCTGAAAATATTCTTATAAATGTTTCATGTTCGAACGGTAATCCTCTTACTTTAGCAGACAGAAAACTTCTGGATGAAGTTGTAAGAAAAGATTTTAAAAATTGCAAGTTTTCAAAAGTCGGAGATATTGTTTCAAATTCGTTAGATACCAGAGTGAAAATTTCAATAATAGCATCTTCAACAAAACAGGCAACAATACAAACTGAATTGTTCGGTTCGGATGATTGCGAAGAAGAAAAAGTAGAAAAAAATGATTTTAATGAAAAAATAGAAGAAGTAAAAAAAATTCCTATAAAAAATATCAAAGAAGATACCGTTCAGGAAGATATTTTTTCAAAACCTGCTTACGAATTTTGGAAACTTAAATATTTAAAATAAATGCAAGATTTAATTAAGGAACAAAGTTTTGATACTTTTCATTTTACTACAACAAAAAGTTGCGGTAATATGAAGGATGTTTTGGTTAGAAAAGAATTTTGTAAAAAACAATCAATAAATCATAATAAAATAGTTTTTGCAAATCAGATTCACGGAACTATGGTAAAAAAAGTTTCAAGTTTCGATTGCGGAACTTTTATTAAAAATTGTGATGGTCTAATTACAAATGATAAAAGTATTTATCTATGCATATTCACGGCAGATTGTATGCCGGTATTTTTGGCTTCAAGAGATTATTCCGTAGTGTCGTTGGTTCATGCCGGATGGAGAGGACTTGCCGCAAAAATATTGGAAAATGCAATTATAAGCTTTAAGGATGATTTTGGAATAAGTCCGCAAGATGTATTTGCATATATAGGTCCGCATATAAATAAATGTTGTTATCAAATAAGTAATGACTTAAGAAAAATTTTTGATTTAGCCGAAGAAGAGAATTATTTGTCTCTTTCAAATAAAGCAAAAGAACAATTAAAACAATTAGGGTTAATACATATATATATCAATTCTAATTGTACGTGTCATCAAACGGACACTTTTTTTTCCTACAGAAGGCAACCTTGTCAGGATAGAATGATGTCTATAATATCTGCAAAATAGTTTAACAATTACTGCAAATAAAAAAGGGTAGAGAATAAATTCTCTACCCTTTTTGAATTAAAATTCAATTATTCGAAAATAATATCATCTAAGTATATGATAGCTCCGTTAGGATTATCATCTTTAGATGCTGCAAAGCAGAATCCACCGATTATGTTGCTCAAATCTTTTCCTGCTAAATCGATTGTATATTTCTGCCATTCTTTTGTTAATTCGATAGGTCCGATTTGTGCTGAATCTGAATCCGGATATTCTCCGGTGATTCCACCTACTTTAAATTCAGCTATCTTTTCTCCACCGTTTCCGCCTTTTGCCCAGAATGTCAATTGTTTTGCGCCGGTTAAATCATATCCGCCTTTCTTTTCTCCCCAGTTGTTTGCAGGTTGTTGCCAAAATATCCCTGTCCATCCTGCACTTTGTGCCATCTTTGCACTGTATGTAATCTTGATACAAGTATTTCCGCTTCTTGG
>JAEEGL015140291.1_pt1 | contig 10480 bp, 9 predicted proteins | sample 9134231 | NCBI WGS metagenome assembly JAEEGL01 (sample SAMN16246548, study PRJNA631951) | gut metagenome | biome: gut microbiome; feature: rumen; material: fiber-attached | host: Bos | place: Iran: Karaj | collected 2018-10 | reverse complement strand
TTATCAATTATATCTCTTAGTTTATCATTTGGTATTACAATTAATGTATCAACATTTTTCTCAAGTTCTTGTAATCCGGCTAAAGCTTGATCCATTCTTCTTTTTCCTTCAAATGAAAATGGTTTAGTAACTATTGCTACTGTAAGAGCACCTAGTCCTTGAGCTATTTCTGCAACTATTGCAGCAGCACCAGTACCTGTTCCACCACCCATACCAGCAGTAATAAATACCATATCCGCACCACTTAAGGCATCTTCTATATCTTTTTTACTCTCTACAGCTGACTCTTTACCAATTTCAGGTCTTCCACCTGCTCCTAGTCCATCAGTTAATTCTTTACCAATTTGAATTTTAACATCTGCTTTAGAACTATTTAGTACTTGTAAGTCTGTATTAGCAGCAATAAATTCTACTCCTTTAACACCAGACTCTACCATCCTATTAATAGCGTTACCTCCGCCACCACCTAAACCGATGACTTTGATTTTCGCTAACTGATCCATTTCTAATCCGCCTATCATTACCTATTCCTCCTTAAATATCGAGAAAGCTTCCAAAAACTTTACTTAGCATATTCTCATTAGTTATATTTGAATCCCCAGACAATAGTTTGTCTTTATCCTCATTTGTTATCATTTGGTATTTTTTACCTCTTAAAGATAATTTATCATCAAAATACTTTGTAATACCATAGCAACTACTAAATTTATTATGTCTAATACCCATAGTAGTAATATTACATACTTTAGCAACAAACCCAAATTCTTGTTCTACTAAATTAGAAAAAGAATTCATTTCGCTTATGCCACCTGTAATAATTATATAACGTATTTCTCTATTTGTTAAGTTTTTTATCTCATTTTTAGCAAGTTTTAATATTTCTCTAATTCTTGCTTCTACTACTTTAGATACACCTACTTGATTTAGAATTTTTTTGTTTTCTTTATCTATATTAACTTCTATAACATCATTAGAATCTGCATATTTTGATGAAGCACATGCAAAAGTTTCTTTTATTTTTCTAGACTCACTCATCTTTGTCTTAAATACATAAGTTAAATCTTTATCTACATGATTACTTCCTATTGGAATTGTTCCATTCTTTATTTGAATTCCTTTATTAAATACACTTATATTAGTAGAGTATTCTCCTATATTAATAATAGCTCCTACTAAATCATCATATTTTCTATTTTTTATAGTATAATAATCCCCTATTGAAGTAAAAGCAATATCAGCAGTCTCAACACCACTTAGTTTTAATACTTCTAAAATTCTATATAAAGGTTCTTTAGGAACTAAAGATATTACAACACGAGATTCTAATACTGAACCTTTCATTCCTTTAGGATCATCTATATTAGTTTTATCATCTACAGTAAAGCTAATTGGCATAGCAGTTACTAATTCTTCATTCTTAAAATCTTGTCCTTTTAATGCATCTAATAAAACATTACTAACATCTATACCAGTAATCTCATTATAATCCATTATATTAGTAGTACCAAGAACTATATCCATCCTAGAATTAGTTGGAGGAATACAAGCTACTACTTTTGTTATTTTAATACCTAGTTGTTCATCTATTTTCTTTAATGCCTGTTTAACACTATTTATTGCTAATTTCATATCAACAATATATCCATTTTTTATACCATTAGAAGGACTACTACATGATGCTAATACTTGAAATTTATCATTAACTTTTTGAGATACAACTATTTTTATACTATTGGAACCCAAATCTATACCTGTGTATATATCTTTCATAGAATCCTCCTATCATTATATTTAATTATACTATGTATAGTACAAAAAATAAAGAAAAAACTAATCTTTCTTTATTTATACCCTTATTTTATATAGATATTATAGTACTTTGTCTCATCTATTTTTTTATAGTTTTTTAGTATATATTTTACTAGTTTTCTATCTGTTTGAGTCCCTATAACATCAATATTATCATTCTTATTAATAAAGAATACATAATCATCATCTAATTCTTTTACTTGTTTTAATAATTTATTTGCTCCATTGTATCCTAAATTACCTTCATTTATTAAATCTAATTTAGTAAGTTTTTGATTGGCTATTAATTTGTAATAATAACCTACTGGTCCTATAAACATTACTTTATTATTATACTTTTTCATATATTTTAGTACTTCATTAGTATTATTAATACCTGTTTTATCAATATATCTATAATTAAATACATTTATATTATTTGGATAGTTGTTAAAGTCAATATTACTTTTAATTACATTTATACACAAAGCTCCTATAAATAATAGTGCCCCTATTAGTTTTGCTTTAAATATTTTAACATCATCCACTATCAGTATTATTAAATATGCTACTATAAATATTTGAATATGGTATAAATCAAATAGAGGTATACACATACTTAAAAATCCTAATAAATAATAATTGTATATATTCTTATTTTTTCTCATTAATATTAATAATACCAATACTAATATTACTGGTATTATAAATAACATGTTTATATTAGTATTACCTTTACCAAAATCAAATAGTCCTAGTATACATAAATCAATAAACTCTTTATAACTGTTTGTAACTAATAGATAAATAATAAATATAATTATTGGTATTATAAATCCTATGAATCTTTTAAGAATCTTTTTATTTTGTTTTAAATAATATAGTGATACTGGTATTAAGAATATTCCTATAGATTGTTTTGTTAAAAAGATTAAACTTAATAATATTCCTATTAAATAATCATTCTTATTTTCTTTCTCTAAGTATATTAATAATATAAATAGAAATAATATAAACACATTATAATTAGGTTGAATTATACATAAAGGAAATATTAATAATGGTATAACTATATATACTTTTTCTTTTGTTAATTTATGGATAATAAATACTAATATAGTAATAATAAGAGAATTTATCATATGAAATAATATAAGACTCTTACTAATAATCATAAATAAAGCCATGAACATTGGATAAAATGGTGTTATCACCATATTAAAATCTTTATATGGTATTAAGCCATTAGCTATATTATAACTGAATCCATAATTCCATATTTCATCCATACCCAATTGACTAATTACTAGATTAAATACTAATACAAAAATAAATATTAATATAAATATTAAGTACTTAGCCATTTTCTTCATATTACCACCAATTTTATTTTAACACAAAAAATAAAGAGTAAAAACTCTTTATTCCATTATCTTAAAATGATTACCATTATCTAAATAAAGTATTCCTTTATGATTTTCTAATTCTTTTAATACATCATTATAGTGATTAATCATTTTAAATTTAGTTAAAGTAAGATATACCATATTACCATCATCCATATAAAGTAAGAATCTATCTTTATCATAATCATTAGGTTTATACTCAATATCACTTATTTTAGTTATTATATCTTCTTTTACATTATTCATATCTTCTTTAAATTTAATATATTTCTTATCAGGTACATAATTAATTAATCTAGGAGTTCTAAATATATATTCAGTTTCATTATCTTTTATTTCTTCATCATTATTAAGTATATAACTATTCTTATTCATATCATAAAATAATACTTTGGCTTCTTCTATTTCTACAATAAATGTAAAAGGATGGGTTTTAGATAGTTTTGCTTTATTAATATACTTATACTCTTTTAATCTTTTCTCTATTTTAAAACTACTAGTTAATAGAAATTTAGGATAATCTTTTATTTCTGCAAGTTCTAATATAGTATCATCATTTATATAATTATTACCCTTAATTATAATATTTTTTACTCTTATTTGAAGTAGTATATATACACCAAAAACTAGTACACCTAGTACTAGTAAAAATATCAAAAAATTTAGTAATTTAATTTTCCTTTTTTTGACTATTTTTTTTGGCATATCTACTCCCAATTAACAAATTCTTGTTCTATTTTAAGATCTATATTATAGTTTTCTAATACTTTATCATGTGCTAGTTCAATTAAGCTTTTTATATCTTCTGCTTTCGCATTTTTATAATTAATTACAAAGTTAGCATGTTTTGAACTAATCATTGCCCCACCTTGACGTTTTCCTTTTAATCCTGATTCTTCTATTAATCTACCTGCAAAGTCATTTTCCGGATTACGGAATACACTACCTGCACTAGGATACTCTAAAGGTTGTGACTCTAATCTTCTTTTTCTTCTTTCTTTAATTACTTCCTCTATCGCATCTTTTTTACCTTTATTAAGCTTAATAATAACTTCTAGACAAATATAATTTGGATGAGTTTTTAAAAAAGATGTACGATAATGGAAATTCATTTCCTTATTCTCTAAATTAATAATATTTAAATCTGGAGTTAAAACTTTAACACTTTCTACAACATATCCCATATCAGATTTATAAGCACCCGCATTCATAAAAACACTACCACCTACAGTCCCCGGAATACCTGATGCAAATTCTAATCCTGTTAAAGATTTTTTAGCTGTCACTAAACTAAGTTTAATTAAATTATACCCAGCTCCTACTTTTACTTTATTTTTAGCTAAAAATTTAATATCATTAAACTCACTTAGTTTTATTAATACTCCATCATATTCTTTATCACTAAATAATAAATTACTACCATTTCCTAATACTTTAAACTTAATACGATTAGTTTTCAAATACTTAATAAGTCTTACTAATGAATCAACGTTTTTAGGATAAACAATATATTTAGCCTTTCCTCCAACTCTATAAGTAGTATAATTCTTCAATAAAACATCTTTTTCATATTTAGAAATATTCATACTTTCAAGTACACTATCTATATTTTCCATAACATCACCTAATTATCTTTCTAGCTTCTTCATAGATTCTAGTAGCAGAATCAGTAATTCCTAATTTTTTACTATTCTCTACCATTTCTAAATATGCTTTTTTATTATCAAATATTTTATCTATTTCATTTATTATTTTATTCTTATCAAATTCACTTTCTAAAACAATATGACAAGCCCCATTATCCTCTAGTTCTTTAGCGTTTTTATATTGATGATTATTAGTAACATATGGGCTTGGCACTAATATTGCGGGAAGCCCTATTGCCGTTATTTCAGCTATAGTAGAAGCCCCTGCACGAGACACTATTAAATCACTATCTTTTAATAAATTAATTAAATCATCCATAAATGGTACTATTTTAACATTATCACTTACTTCAATTTCTTTATAACTATCATAATAATTTTTACCAGTAATTATAAGTACTTGATAGTTCTTATTAGAAAACATAGGAATTAATTCTTTTAATTTTTCTGTCATAGTAGTACTACCCAAACTACCCATTACAAATACTACTAGTTTTTTATTTTCATCAAAGCCTAAGCTTTTTTTACTTTTTGCTTTCACATTTATAATTTCCTCACTACGAGGATTTCCTGTATATATAGTTTTCTTTTTAGGAAACAAATTTAAACTATTTGGAAGTGATACACATATTCTATCTGCAAAACTACCAATAAATTTATTAGAAACCCCGGGTATTGAATTTTGTTCATGTATTAAAGTTGGTACTTTTAATTTATGAGCAGCATATAAAACTGGTGCTGTAATATAACCACCAGCTCCTATAACTATATCAGGAGAAAACTTTTTAATCTCAACTTCTGCTTCATGTACAGCATTAAAAAATCTTTTAAAAACAGATATATTAGAAAAAATATTTTTTCTATTTAATCCTTTCATTTCTATACCAACAAAAGGAATACCCAATTTAGGTATAATATCTTTTTCCATACGATTACTAGTTCCTATATAAAGTATTTCACTTTTAGGTTCTTTTTCTTTAATTTTATTTATAATCGCAATAGCTGGATAGATATGTCCACCTGTCCCTCCTGCCACGATGATTGCCTTCATAAAATCACTCCACTTAACAAAATTATACCATATTTTATATGTTAATAATTAAAATTAAACTAATTTAACTATACTTTACATCTAATAATATTCGATGATAATTGTAAAAATACTAGGTTTATGATAAAATACAAAAAAAGAAATGAGGGATAGTATGAACTCCATTGGAATAATAGCTGAATATAATCCATTTCATAATGGTCATTTATACCACATAGAGAAAATAAAAGAAAAATATCCTAATCATACTATTATTTTAGTAATGACAGGTAATTTTACTGAACGTGGTATTCCTACTATATTAGATAAATGGAAAAGAACAGAAATTGCTTTAAAACATGGAATAGATTTGGTAGTAGAACTTCCATTTCCTTTTTCAACACAATCTGCTGACTACTTTGCATATGGTTCTATTACTATACTTGAAAAACTAAAATGTGAAAAAATAGTATTTGGAAGTGAATCTAATAATATAGATGATCTAGAACTAATTGCTAAAACCCAAGTAAATAATCCCGAATTTGAAAAACTAGTTAAAATATATTCTAAATTTGGTAATAACTACCCTACTGCTATTAGTAATGCTATTTATGATTTAACTAATAAGAGAATATCCTCTCCTAATGATTTATTAGGAATAAGTTATATAAAGACAATATTACAAAATAAATATAATATTAAATACGAAACAATAAAAAGATTAGGTAACTATCATGATATAGATTTAAATGATGATATTTCATCAGCCTCGGCTATAAGAGAAGCTCTAAAGAATAACATAGATATTAAAAAATATGTACCTAGTGATACAATAGAATACTTTAATGATTTACACTTTATAGATGATTATTTTGATATACTAAAGTATAAAATAATAACTGAAGATGATTTATCTATTTATAATACTGTAGAAGAAGGAATAGATAAATTATTAAAGAAACAAATAACTAAGGCTAACAACTATGATGAATTAATTAAATTAGTTAAAAGTAAGAGATATACTTATAATAAAATAAGTAGAATGTTACTACATATATTATGTAATTTTACTAAAGAAAAAAGACTCCTTTTCAATGATATAAGTTATTTAAGAATATTAGGTTTCAATGATACTGGAAAAAGTTATTTGAATAGTGTTAAGAAAAATATTGATGTAAAAATCATAAGTAAGATAACTAAAATCAAAAATCCTATGTTAGAGTATGAACTTTACACTACTAAAATTTATAATATTACAAAAAAATCTTCTAAAAAAGAAGAAGAATCTATTATATATTTAGGAGGAAAAAATGATTAGAAATAAAAACAGTGGACAACTTATAGTCATTAGTGCACCTAGTGGGGCGGGAAAAGGAACTATTATTAAAGAACTATTAAAAAATGATTCTAAAAATAGATGGTTATCTGTTTCTGCTACTTCAAGAGATATTCGCCCGGGTGAAAAAGAAGGTGTAAACTACTATTATCTAACTAAAGAAAATTTTGAAAAAAAAATTGAAGAAGGATATTTTTTGGAGTATACTTATTATACAGGAAACTATTATGGAACTCCTAGAGAATATATCAAAGAAAAGATAGAAAAAGGAATTGATGTTATCTTAGAAATTGAAATAGAAGGAGCCAATAATATTAAAAAACTAGTTCCTGAGGCAATCTTTATATTTATTATGCCACCTTCATTAAAAGAATTAGTCAAAAGACTTAAGAATCGTGGAACTGAAAGTAATGAAAAAATTATAAAACGTTTCCATGAAGCGTATAAAGAAGTAAATGAAGTTACAAAATATAATTATGTTGTGGTAAACGATAATTTAACTGATGCAGTTAATAAAGTTGAAGCAATATTAAAGGCAGAAAAATGTAGAGTTGATCGTATTGAAGAAGTATACTTAGATACAAAAGAAGAAGAAATCCATGAATTATTAATGGATGAGGAATTTAATAATACTGGAATAGGAGGGAATTTATAGTGAAAGTAAAATTAAATACTTATATCAAAGAAGTAGAAAAGAAAGTTAGAAAGAATGAGGTAAACAAAGAATTAAAGGAAGATGTTAAAGACTATATTAATTACTTAAGAAATGAAAGATTAATAAAATTACTAGTAATTATTTTTGTAGGAATTATAATTGTATCATTCTTAGTATGTGCTTTATGTTTTGAAAACATATTAATGTATGTATTATTTGGAATAGTTTTTGTTCTTTTCTTACCATATATTATTTGTTTTTACTTACTAGAAAATCAATACCAAAAATTATCTAACTTATATTTCAGAATAAAAAATAAAATGACTGAGTAATCTCAGTCTTTTTTATATTTCAATTATTCTTATATTATTTGTTGTTTTAGATTTGCCTAGTGGATATCCTCCAGTAATTATAATTAAATCACCCGGATATAAACTAAATTCATCTATTGCAATCTCTTTTATTTTATTAAACATTGTAGCTTCATCATCGTATATTTCTGTTATTACTGATTTAACACCAAAATTTAATGATACTTTCTCAGCTACATGCGAAGTAGGACAACACGCAAGAATTGGACAATTTGGTCTTAGATTACTTATCTTTCTTGCAGTATACCCACTCATTGTAGGTGTTACTATTAATTTTATTTTGTCATACTCTACAGCATCTACTACTAATTTAGCTATTGTATCAGATATTTTTATTTTCTTTTTATATAAAGCATGTTTCGTATAATCTATTGTTGATTCTGTCTTTATACAAATTTTATTCATATATTCTACAGCATCTACTGGATACTTCCCTATTGTTGTTTCTCCTGATAACATAACACAATCTGTTCCATCGAGCACAGCATTAGCAACATCACTTACTTCTGCTCTAGTTGGACGCGGAGATGTATACATAGAAGCAAGCATTTCAGTTGCGACTATTGCAAATTTACCATTTTCACGACACTTAGTGATAATTTCTTTTTGAAGTATTGGAACTTCTTCAATTGGCACTTCAACTCCTAAGTCACCTCTTGCTACCATAATCCCATCACTTACTTCAATTATTTCATCTAAATTCTTAATACCTTCTCTACTTTCAATTTTAGATATTATCCTAGCATCTCCTGCTGCTTCTTCAATAATTTTTTTCGCATCTAAAACATCTTCTTTTTTATTTACAAAAGATAAAGCTAAATAGTCACATGAGTGAGTAGCAGCAAAATAAATATCATTATAATCTGTTTCACTAATGAACGGGATATCTAAAGAAACTCCTGGTACATTAATACTTTTATGATTTTTAATAGAACCATTATTTAGTGCTTTTAATAGAATAGAATCATTATCTTTTTCTATTACCTCTAAATCAAGTAAAGCATTATCTATTAATACATGATCATTTATATTTATTTTATCAATAACTTCAGGATGATTTACTGAAAATTGAAAATTATTACCTAATACTATCTTTTTGGTCATTCTAATCATTTCGCCAGCTTTTAATTCAACCCCACCATTTTCAAATTCTAAAGTTCTAAATTCAGGGCCTTTAGTATCATACATAATCGCAATTGGCATAGATGTTAGTGACCTTACTTTTCTAACATTATCTATAACAGATAAGGCACTTTCATGTGTTGAATGTGATAAATTAATTCTAACACAATTCATCCCATTTAAAGCCATAGCCTTCATTACATCTACATTATTACTAGCTGGGCCTATACTACATATAATCTTAGTCTTTTTCATAACTACACCTCTCACACTAACCCTATCTTCTATATAATTATACAATAAAAAAAGTAGTTTTGAAACTACTAATTTATTAAATTAAAAAATTCATAACCAAATCTATTATAATTTCTTTTTCTTTAGGATTAGATTCAGCAATTAATAAAGTTAAAGCCGCTAATGTATTATTATCAATCACTTGTTTATCTTCTTTATATAAAATATTGTATGAATGTAAGAAATAGATAAATAAAGTTGCTCCTATTCTTTTATTACCATCTATAAACACATGATTTTTTATAATCATATATAAGAAGTTAGAGGCTTTCTCTTCTATACTTTTATATACATCAGAATCATCAAAAGTCTGATATATATTATTAATTATAGATTCTAATCCTTTGTTTCTTTCTATCGCAAACAAATCACTTTCTTCATTAAATCTCAACATAGAGATAATAGCCATACATTCATCATAATTAATCTTTATATCACTATTACTACCTTTAGGTTTATCTATCGTTCTATGATCATAGTCATCTAATAAATCAAGTGCTTTAGAATAATTACCAATTACTTTTAAAACTTCTTTTGCATCCTTATCTTCTAGTCTTTCATTTGCTCTAGTCGCGATATCTATTAACTTAACTGTCTTTTCTAAATAATCCAATCTTTTTTGATTAATTGTATATCCTTCTATTAGATGGTCTTTTAATACTTTAGTTGCCCATTTTCTAAAAGCCACTCCATTCTTTGATTTAACACGATAACCTACACTAATTATCACATCTAAATTATAAAAATTTACTAACTTATCTGAATTTGCAATTCTCATTTTTTGAGAATTACTTTTTTCATCCAATTCTTCTTCAAAACTATTTTGGATATG
>JAEEGL015070037.1_pt1 | contig 10480 bp, 10 predicted proteins | sample 9134231 | NCBI WGS metagenome assembly JAEEGL01 (sample SAMN16246548, study PRJNA631951) | gut metagenome | biome: gut microbiome; feature: rumen; material: fiber-attached | host: Bos | place: Iran: Karaj | collected 2018-10 | reverse complement strand
GGTTGTCGAATTCAACAAGTCAAGCAAGAAGATCATCCTTTCACACACTCGCATAGCCGAGGACAAGAAGAGGGCAGAGGCCGGCGAAATTCTCAAGGAGAAGGAAGCAGAGGCTGAAAGCACCAAGAAGGCTATCAAGAAAGTGAAGGCAAGCGTAGAGAAGACCACTCTGGGCGACATCGACGCTCTTGCTGACCTGAAGAAGGAGATGGAAAAAGGGGAGAACAACTAAGTGGAATTCTCTCTGATGACATTGGGTAGTGCATCTGCACGCCCGACATCTTCCAGATTTCCTAGCGCTCACTCACTGACCGTGGGTGGGCGCTTGTTTTTGATTGACTGCGGAGAAGGATGCCAGATGCAGATGGCAAGGTTCAAGGTGCCGTTCTCCAGGCTGGACAATATCTTCATATCCCATCTTCACGGAGACCACGTGTTCGGGCTGTTCGGACTGATTTCCACCCTGGATATGACAGGAAGGCTCTCTCCGCTTCATATATATGCCCCGCAAGGTATGCAGAGCCTGCTGGACTCCATATCAGTACATTTCGGAGAAGTGAAGTATGAAGTGGTTCTGCATACGGTAAAATGCTCAGAACCGACTCTGGTGGCAGAGTTCAAGAACCTGGAGATCTATGCGTTTCCGCTTCGTCACAGGATCGAGACCTACGGCTACCTTTTCAAGGAAAAAGAGCCTCAGATGAATGTGGTCAAAAGCGCCATCCCTGAGTACAAGCTCACTCTTGAAGAGATCGGGACACTGAAAAGAGGAGAAGATGTAATCAGAAAAACCGATAGCGGAGAAGATATCGTTCTCAAATGTGAAGACCTGGCTTACAAGCCGTTTGAGCCAAGAAGCTTTGCCTATTGCAGCGACACGGCCCCGTTCCCTAAACTTCAGGAGTGGATCAAGGGCGCAGACCTGGTCTATCACGAGGCGACCTACGCCTCAGACCTTAGGGCTCTGTCCAGATCGACCGCTCATTCCACAAGCCAGGATGCAGCAAAGGCCGCTCTTGCCGCAGGGGCCAAGAAGCTCATACTCGGGCACTTTTCTTCCAGATACCGCAGTCTGGATCTTCTTCTGGACGAAGCCAGAGAAATATTCCCGGAGTCTTATCTGGCAGAAGAGGGTACGATATTTGATGTTCCTGAGAAAAGATTTCCTGTAAAATGAGTTACATGCGCAATAATTTGAGGCACATTGCTTTGGCTGCCGCCATTATGCTTATGGCCATGCCGGTTGCTTTTTCCCAGAGCTATATGGCTCAGCCAAGAGTCAACCAGACTGTAAGTTTCAACAATTCCAGGCTGAATATGGAGTCCACAAAGTTCAAGCAGATTCTTTTCCTGCTTGCCAACGCCTATGTGGACACACTGAATGTCGGACGAGTGAGCGAGGATGCAATGATTCATCTTATGCAGCAGCTCGACCCTCATTCCGTTTACATATCCGCCAAGGACGTGAAAGAAATGGAAGAACCTCTTCTGGGCAAGTTTGAAGGCATCGGAATCGAGTATGCCATTATCCGCGATACCCTTACAGTCCAGAGCGTTATACCCGGTGGCCCTTCCGAGAAAGTCGGGCTAAGGGCTGGGGACAAGATCAACTCTGTTGACGGCGAGCTGATAAGCGGCACCAAGCTCACCCAGATGCGCGTGCTCAAGTATCTGAGAGGCGACAAAGGCACAAAGGTGAAAGTAGGGGTTATACGTCGCGGAGAAAAGGAGAGGGAACTTGTAATCACACGCGACAAAATTCCGTTGAACACGGTCTCTTCCGCATACGAAATAAGACCAGGCGTTATGTATATCCGCGTAAGCAGTTTCGGGGCGCAGACTTATGAAGAGTTCATGAAACCGCTTGAAGGCAAGAATCTTAAGGGCCTAGTTGTAGACCTCAGGGGAAACGGCGGCGGATATCTTCATACAGCCTTGAGGCTTCTGAACGAGTTTATGGCAAAAGGCCAGCTGATTCTGTTCTCTGAAGGCCGTGCCTGCCCTCGTGCCGACGACTTTGCAGATGGTACAGGTAAACTTCAGGATGTTCCTGTGTCCGTGATTATAGACGAGAACTCGGCATCGGCGAGCGAGATTCTTTCCGGCGCCATTCAGGACTGGGACAGAGGAACGATTGTCGGTCGCCGCTCCTTTGGCAAGGGGCTTGTCCAGCAGGAGTTCCCGCTCCAGGACGGAAGTCGTGTAAGAATAACTGTGGCCCGCTACCATACTCCAAGCGGCAGGGTGATCCAGTCTCCGTACAAGATGGGCAAGGCTGAAGAATACTACCGCAATTTCTACGAGAGATACCTTACCGGCGAGACCTTCAACGCAGACAGCATAAAGATAAACGACTCCTTGAAATTCAAGACATTGAAACTCGGCAGAACCGTTTACGGTGGCGGAGGAATCATCCCTGACATTTACATCCCGATGGACACTTCCTACTATTCAAAGAGTTTCCTGGCGGCTGTAAACAAAGGTATCCTCAGCGATTTTGTCGGCATTTACTCAGACTCTCACCGCAAGGAGTTCGAGAAGAAATACGGCACATTCGCAGCCTCTCAGAAAGAAGAGCTCAACGACCGTACCTTCAGCAATTTCATAAGCGGATTTGAAGTGTCTGACAAATATCTGAACGAGTTCCTCGAGTATGCAAAGCAGAACAAGATTGAGTTCACAGATGAAGAACTCCAGCGTTCAGGTGACAAGCTTCGCGAGTATCTAAAGGGAATGATAGTGCGCAACCTGTACGGTCTTGACTACTACATACGCTACGACAACCTCACAGACAAGGAAGTCCAGAAAGCCCTTGAGTCGCTGGCAAAATAGGCAGACTCTAGAGACTTTTGATCCACTTAGAGATATCGCTGAGTACCTGCTCGGCGATATCTTCTTTTATAGTGGCGTATTCTGTAGGATAGCCTGTCGTGCAGTTCTGGAATAGGTGATTAAGGCCCTCGTAGCTCTTTATCAGGTTCTTCGGCGACTCGGGAAGTCTCTTTCTGATGTTGCCAAGATTCTCCTGGCAGTCCACCTGGAAGTCCTTGGTTCCGTTAATTGCCATCACCGGACAAGTAATCTTGCTTATGGCATCAGATGGGTCCAGAGTCAGGAAATACTTGTACCATTTGCCGTTTGAATCATTTCCCAGCTGGAGGGCGAGGGTCTGGGCAATCTCCGGACTCTGGCTTTCGGAAGCGATTCTCTGGAGCGAGACGGACACAGGCTCGTCCTCAGGGCTGGCGATCAGCTTGTCAAAAACCTCTTCCACAGCATCCACCACTTCTCCGATCTGTTCTGAAGGAATGCCTTGAGCTTTAAGGGCGTTATAGTTCTGGGTGAGAACGGCTTCCTTGCCTTGAGTTGCTCCGCCTGCCAGGCTTACAATGAAATCTGCCTTGCCTTCTGATGCGATCAGAAACGCTATGGTTCCGCCTTCGCTATGGCCGAGCACTCCAACCTTCGAGAACTTTGGCAAATCTCCACCGCCTTGTGAGCGAAGGAAATCTATTCCTGCAATGGCATCCTGCTTGAATGTTTCTGTAGTCACACCCTCAATGCTGCCTGTGGACTTTCCGAACCCACGGTCATCATACCTCAGAGAGGCGATTCCTCTTTCCGCCAGATACTCGGCGATAACCTTGAACGGTTTATGGCCAAGCAGTTCCTCGTCCCTGTCCTGAAGCCCGCTTCCAGTGACCATCAGAACGACAGGCGGATTTTCCACATCTTTAGGAGTGAGCAAAGTACCCGAGAGCACTGCTCCGTCAACGCTGTTTGTGAATGATACTTCGGTTTGTGAATATGCTTTTGGAACAAAGATGGCCATCATCAGGACCGTGCCCAATAAGATGTTGATTTTCATCGTAATATGTTTTTGTCTGTATGTAAATTTGCGTATAGATAAATTGGTATATCGTTGAAGCTCAGCAAATTGCTGGGCACGCTATTCTTTGATTGGTCCGCTGCCGAGCATCTCTCCGTCTTCTGCATACCAGGCAGCAAACTGTCCCGGAGTAATTCCTCTCTGAGGTTCGTCAAAGAGTATGTACATTCCGTCTTCTTTCATCTTTAGGGTTGCCTTCTGAAGCGGCTGGCGGTAGCGGATCCTGACCAGATATCTTCGCTCTTCGCCAGGCTGCATCTTCATATCCTCCCGGATCCAGTGTACTTCTTCTGGATTAATTTTCAGCCCTTTGCGGAAAAGGCCCGGATGGTCTTTGCCCTCTCCAACGTAGATGGTGTTTGTGGAAATGTCTGTCGCGATTATGAATATGCTGCCCTGGTGGCCGCCGATATTCAGCCCGTGTCTCTGGCCGATGGTGTAATACTGGACTCCGATATGCTTTCCTATGACCTTGCCGTCCTCTGGAGTGTAGCGGATAGGGGTGAAGTCATCTTTATATTCACGTTCCAGTATCCTGGCGTAATCATCCCGGAAGATTTCCACCACGTTTCCGTCCTTAGGCTTGAGGACTTGCTGAAGGAATACCGGAAGGTCCACCTTGCCCACAAAGCATATTCCCTGGGAATCCTTTTTCTCTGCCGACGGGAGTCCGGCCTGGCGGGCTATTTCCCTTACCTGGGGCTTTGTTAGATGTCCGATAGGGAAGAGCGCCTTGGAAAGCTGCTGCTGGGTGAGCTGGCAGAGGAAGTAGCTCTGGTCCTTGTTAGGATCGTCTCCGGCAAGTATGCGGTAGATTTCCTTGCCGCCGGTAGTTATGGTTTCCTTCTTGCAGTAGTGCCCCGTAGCCACGAAGTCTCCGCCAAGTTCTTCCACTTTCTTCAGGAACGAGGCGAACTTTATCTTGCTGTTGCACAGCACATCCGGGTTGGGTGTCCTGCCTGCGGCATATTCGGAAAACATATAGTCCACAACCTGCTTGCGGTAGTCATCGCTGAGATCCACAAAGTGAAAAGGAATGCCGATCTTCTTTGCAACCATCTCGGCAACAAGCTTTTCCTCTTCCCATTCACACTCTCCGTGAAGGGTGCCGGTAATGTCGTGCCAGTTTTGCATGAACATAGCTTCCACGTCATACCCTTGCTCCTTGAGCAGGTATGCCGCTACGCTGGAATCCACGCCTCCGCTAAGCCCGACAATTATCTTCATATCTAATAGTTGAAAACAGTCTACAAAAAAGGGGCAAGCTACATATATCGCACCGCTACAACCTCATACCCTTGCTACCTTCCGATCCTGGGGGAGTTTTGAGGGAGCTGGTCGTATATGACTTACCCCACCGCAAAGATACAACTTTTTTCTCAAGTTGTATCTTTGTGTATTCTCACCCCCTGCACCCCCTCAAGGGGGATCACGGCCTCCGGCCGGGCGCTAAAGCGCCTTATTACTTTGTTGCGGCTTCTGCGGCTGCACGAGCTGCTTTGGCTCTGTTCAGCGAGTCAAGAGCCTGGCGGTATGCCCTCGCGTTGGCGAAATGCTCTCTCTCGTTTCTTGCAAAGCGGTGTGTGCCGTTGAACTTAGGATTGGCGCAGAAGAACATATAGTCTGTCTGTTCTTCGTTCAGGACACCGTCCAGACAGTCTTTGGTAGGGGCCATAATTGGTCCTGGAGGCAAGCCGTAAACCTTGTAGGTATTGTAAGGCGAGTCTGTCTCTAGATGCTTTTTGAGGACTCTGGTAAGAGTGAAATCTCCCGTTGCATAGATTACGGTTGGGTCTGCGCACAGTTTCCAGCCTTTCTTGAGGCGATTATGGTAAACGCTTGCAATCTTCGGATATTCAGGCACGTGGTTGCTTTCTCCATAGACTATTGAAGCCAGGATGGAGACTTCCTTCTGGCTCAGGCCGATTTTCTTGGCTTTCTGGAGGCGTTCATCAGTCCAGAACTTGTCATACTCCTTTTTCATCCTCTCGAGGAACTCCTTTGGTGTGACGGTCCAGTAGAACTCGTAAGAATCGGGGAGTATCAGGGAAAGAACATTGGATGTGTCCGTTCCGAGAGTGTTCAGATAGTCGTTGTCTGTGAAAACTTCCATAAAGGCGGCGGAATCTGCCATCATCCTCTTGCCAAGCCTTGCCGCCAGATTTTTGGCATGGCGGATTCGTCCGGACAGTGGAAGCATAAGCGGGGTCTGGTATCCGTATTTTATATTCCTGACTACCTGTATGTTGGTGGCAAGAGAATCGAGAACATAACGGCCCGGATGAATATGAGATGGCAGCTGTTCGCGGTTGGCAACCTTTACGAACGAGCCCAGGTCTGTCAGATGCCTTTCCAGAGAATCCATCAGGGATGAGAAGTCTGTGCCCGGCCTGACATATAGCACCGTCTTGTGGGCTATGTTCTTCTTGTTCTTCTGAAGGAATCTTGCTACAGCTATGCCTGCCGGTATTGCAAGAAGCAGCGCCAAGAGCAGCAGCCATCTTGTGATTCTGCCCTTTTTTGATGATTTTCTGCTGGTTTTCTTTGGTTTAGAGGATGTTTTCCTGGCCATAAATGGTATGATATGTGTTTCAACTATCACAAATTTATTAAATTTGCAGTAAAGCAGTTCTATATGAAGAAAAAATTAGTCATAGAATACCAGGAGTTTTCTTCTGCTGACAAATTGCCGAAAGAAGACGCCGAGCTTCTCAAGGAAGCGATATCCGCGACTCAGCTTTCATATTCCCCGTTCTCGAATTTCAAGGTTGGCGCGGCTGTCAGGCTTGCCAACGGCCAGATACTCAAGGCTGCCAACCAGGAAAGCGCCGCTTTTCCGTCCGGACTTTGCGCCGAAAGGTCTGTGCTTTTCTATGCCTTGTCCAAGTATCCGGGAGTCGCTGTGGATGCTTTGGCCATAGCCGCAAAGAAAGGACGCAGGCTTACCGCCACACCTACGAGGCCTTGCGGCGCCTGCATACAGGTAATGCTGGATGCCCAGAAACGAGGGGGCAAGCCTCTGAAAGTTATTCTGGGAGCCGCAGAAAAAATAGAGGTCATCTCGTCTGTGAATGACCTCATACCGTTCTCGTTTGACAATCTTTAGCTTTTGCCGGCCACTGGATGTCAGAAACTGACTTTCAGGCCGTCATAGGCGACGTATATTCCTGAAGGCATCTCTGCGGACAAATCCGCATGGGTGCCTTTAATGTTGTGCTCGTCTTCTGCCATCTGGTGTGACAGATGGGTGATAAAGGTCTTCTTTGCGCCGATTTTCTGTGCTGTTGCAATAGCCTCTCCCAGAGAGAAATGCGACAGATGCTTAGTCCTTCTTACGGTGTTGATTACCATTATTTCCAGACCTTTCAGCTTTTCAAACTCTTCTTCAGCGATCTGGTTTGCGTCTGTCAGGTAGCACAGCCCGCCCATCCTGAATCCGAGGACCGGGAGCTTGTAGTGCATAGCCCTGACAGGGATAATCTTCTGGCCCTGAATCTCGAAAGGTTTTTCGTCTATGATGTGGATGTCCAGTTTTGGCACTCCGGGATATGGATGGTCCGAAAAGGCGTAGGAATATTCCATCTTAAGGCCTCCGAGCACTCTGTTTTCGCAGTAAATGGTTGTGGGTTTGCTGTTTATGTAGTTGAGTGCCCTCACATCGTCGAGACCACCTGTATGGTCTTTGTGCTGATGGGTGAAAAGGATGGCGTCCAGGTCTTCAATCCCGTTGGCCAGGGCCTGGGTGCGGAAATCCGGACCGCAGTCTATCAGCAGTTTCAATCCGTTGTAATGCACGAAGGCGGATGCCCTCAGGCGCTTGTCCCTGGGGTCGGTGCTGCTGCAGACCGAGCAGTGGCATCCAATCATCGGAACACCGGTTGATGTTCCAGTTCCCAAAAACAGAATAGAATTTTCCATACATCAAATATAGCAAAACCCTCCCGATTATTTTCATTTTAAGTTATCTTTGTGGCGGTTATGGCAAAAGGAAAACTATATCTGATACCATCCCCGCTGGGAGAGGGGGCTGTGGCAGACGCGCTGCCGCCAAGGAACATCTATATTATAGAATCGCTGAAGCATTTTGTTGTGGAAGAGATTACTACGGCAAGGCGTTTCTTGTCCCGCTGCGGGCTGAAAGGCAGGATAGAGACCTTGAATTTCTACGAGCTGAACGAGCATACGGATCCTAAAGTAGGGGCCGGCTATGTCTCTCTGCTTCTGGAAGGCAACGATGTCGGGCTGATCTCCGAGGCCGGTCTTCCGGCAGTGGCTGACCCGGGAAGCATACTTGTGGCAGCAGCACACAGAGAAGACATCCAGGTGATTCCGCTTGTCGGGCCATCGTCGCTGATGATGGCGCTTATGAGCAGCGGGCTGCAGGGCCAGAACTTTGCCTTCAACGGCTATCTGCCTGTAAAAGAGGAAGCCCGCAAATCAAAACTTCGCTTCTACGAGGCCCATTCCAGGAAGATGAACCAGAGCCAGATATTCATAGAGACACCGTACCGCAATGACGCTCTTTTTGCCTCCATTCTGGAGACTTGCTCTCCTTCAACGATGCTGACGGTTGCAGCGGATATCTCCCTGCCAGCTGAATTCATCAGGACGATGCCGGTTGGACTTTGGAGAAAATCGGGGATGAAGATAGGGAAGAGGCCTTGCGTATTCATTATTCTGGGATAGATGTTTGTTTGCCGGATAGCTTAAAATGATTTAGCATGAACAGGATAGAGCTTAAAGACATGGAATTCTTCTCCTCTCACGGATGCTTTGAGGAAGAGAGGATCATTGGCAACCGCTTTGTGGTTAATCTGTGCGTGGAAGGGGATTTTTCCGCCGCCGCAAATTCTGATTCCATAGAAGATGCAGTCAACTACCAGACCCTTTACGATATAGTGAAAGATGAAATGGACATTCCGTCTCACCTTCTTGAGAATGTGGCTGAGCGAATTGTTCGTCACATCAAGTCTGATTTTCCGTCTCTTTCGAGGATATCTGTCACGATAGACAAGATAAACCCTCCGCTGGGCGGGAAACTCTATGCATCCAGCGTTACATTTGAAATCTAGTTTTCTGGCAATCTGCATTATGGGTGACTTTACGGGAAAGAAGATGGCCATCGCCACTCTGGGCTGCAAACTTAACTTTGCGGAAAGCTCGTCTATTGCCCAGCAGTTTGTACGCAATGGCTTTGCGGAGGTCTCTCCGTATTCTTCCGGCGTGGATGTCTGCGTGGTTAACACCTGCACCGTTACCGAGCATTCAGACAAGAAATGCAGAAACATAATCCGCAGAATCCACAAGCTTAATCCCGATGCTGTGATAGCTGTCACAGGTTGCTATGCCACCCTGAAAAAGTCTGAAATTGAGGCTCTGGAAGGGGTTTCTTTTGTACTTGAGCAGGACAAGAAGGGAAGTGTCTATTCCCGCTGCATAGAGCTTCTGGAAGGCTCTCCCTGCAGCCCGAGCGCAGCTGAGCACATTTTCCCTGCGTGCTCGTTCGGCGAGAGGACAAGGTCGTTCCTGAAAGTTCAGGACGGGTGCAACTACTTCTGCACTTACTGCGCCATACCTTATGCAAGAGGCAGGAGCAGGAGCGTTCCAGTGGAGACTCTGGTATCCCAGGCAAGAGAAATCGCGGAGAAAGGCGTTAAGGAGATAGTTCTTACAGGCGTCAATATCGGGGACTATGACGGCGGACTTCTTTCAGTTCTGAAGGCTCTGAATGACGTGAAGGGGATTGAGCGTTACAGGATTTCGTCAATCGAGCCTAATCTTCTGACAGAAGAAATGATAGACTGGATAGCGTCGGGGACAAAATTCCAGCCGCATTTCCATATTCCGCTTCAGAGCGGATGCGATTCCACTCTCAGCAGAATGCACCGCAAATACGACACGGCACTGTTTGCATCCAGGATAGACTATATCCGGAAGAAGATGGGGGACGTGTTCTTCGGAATAGACGTGATTGCCGGTTTCCCCGGTGAAACCGATGAGGAATTCAACTCCACACTGTCATTCATCAGCGACAGAATATCTCCGGCCTTCCTTCATATCTTCCCGTATTCCAGAAGGAAAGGCACCTTGGCCGACAAGATGGACGGCCAGGTTCCGGAAATCGTGAAAACTCAAAGAGTAAAGGCTCTGGAGGAATTGTCTGACAAGCTTCATCGCGATTATCAGGAAAGATTTGCCGGAACAAGACAGAAAGTCCTGTTCGAAGGCCGCGTGAAAGGCAATCTGATGGGTGGATACACCGGCAATTACATTAGAGTGGAAAGACCTTATGACGCCAAGGCGATAGGGAAAATAGTGGAGGTTGTTATTTAGACCTTTGCTCTTCCCTGAGTTTTCTGCGCTCTTCCTTTTTCTGCTGGCGGGCAGCTCTTCTTTCTTCCTTTTCTTTGATGCTTAGCATCTTCTCGTATTCCTTCTGGGCGGCGCTGCGCTTGCGGAAGAGGTCTTTAAACGAGTTGAACTCGTGCTGGTAGGCCACACCGATACCGGTTCTCTGGCTCATGTCCAGGTAGCTGGAGTAATAGTCGGTGGCGTGGGAGAAGAATGTCATCCTGACTTTGCCGCGGCGGT
>JAEEGL015044720.1_pt1 | contig 10480 bp, 2 predicted proteins | sample 9134231 | NCBI WGS metagenome assembly JAEEGL01 (sample SAMN16246548, study PRJNA631951) | gut metagenome | biome: gut microbiome; feature: rumen; material: fiber-attached | host: Bos | place: Iran: Karaj | collected 2018-10 | reverse complement strand
CCATTTGCACCCTTTAATGGCGGCCCGCTGGAGATCAACAATACCGATCACAAGCTGAATACGAAAGCAAGCATGTTGACGCAAGCTGCGGTTTATTACGTTTTCGGGGACACGAGCACATCGACCGATTATGCAATCACCGATACCTTCGTCGGAAAAACCTTCCAAACCACTTCGCATACCCACAATAATTACCCGTCGTGGGATCTCACCTTTAGTGTCACCGGCGAGAACGATCTGACGGTGAAAGTGTTGGGAAGGATGCTCTCCAATGGGGACATTGAACTGACGTTTGAAAACCTCTCTGCGGACGACCCAGATAAGTTTTCTATGATCGTCACGCTCAAGGCGGAAGTGAGCGATTCGCCGGTTGAGACCACGCCCGAGCGGATCGTAGGAAGCTCCACCACTAGTTCGGCTGACGGGGTGACCTACTCTACTACGGTGGTAACGGAGTACGATTATGTCAAGACCACGGTGATCACCTGGCGAGTCTCTGAGATAAAGAAGGTGTCGGCATGAGAACAATGAGAGAACGGATCAGGAACAAACTGAGAGGGAACGCCGGCGAAAGCCTTGGCGAAGTGCTGATCGCACTGCTGATTGCCGCTTTGGCCATGACCATGCTGGCTTCCGTGATCAGCTCTACCTCTAAAATCCTCACGAAGAGCGAGGAGAAAATGAAAAAGTATGATGCGGCCAACGAATGGGTCACGCAACAGAAGGCCGCTACGGATGAGAATCCTTTGCCTACCGATGTGGCGGTGACCGTTGCCGATAAGACTTTCACCGTGGAAACGACGACGGGCTCCAATTCAGTATACCTCATCGACGCAACTCCCGCGAACAATCAAGTCTCCTTGTTCAAGAACGGGGAGGCGCCCAAGGTTCCGGTTATTTCTTATAAGCTGAAAAAGGGAGAGGGGTGATCCGAACATGAGAGTCATTTTGAAAAAGCTGAGGAAAAGCCGTGCCGGCTTCTCCTTGGCGGAGACGCTGATCGCCATTCTGATCCTTCTGATGGTATCCGCCATTGCAGGCGGAGCGATTCCTGCAGCCTCCCAGGTATATACAAAGACAGTGGATGTCGCAAACGCCCAGATCCTGATCAGCACAGCCATGAACATGCTGCGCAATGAGCTGGGGACGGCCCAGGAGGTCTATTTGAACGGAAATACGATCATCTATAAATACATTTATACTTATAAAAAAGTTGAAAACACGGCAACAGAAGAAACCGGTGATTACATCAATATTGATAACTATCGCTGGGGTAAGATCGAATTCGGAACGTATGCCCTTCCCGTGAAAAGCAACGGCGAAGGGGGGGATGGCGGGACACCCGCGGGAACGCCTGCAGAACCCGAACAGATCACCGGGATTTGGCTATACGACGGCTCTTGGAATTCGGCAACGGGGCAACCGGCATTCTCAGATGCTTCGCGCCGCCTTCTGGTTTCCAAGGAAGCGATCACAAAGAATCTGGAGCTTACCTGCGGTGCCGTCAGCTTTGACCAGGATACCGGCGTGATCTCCTTCAATAATCTGCAGGTGAAGAGAGAGAACGTTGTCGTGGACTCCCGAACGACCTTTGAAGTGAAGACCCTGGTAAAACACAGGCCCGAAAGCGGCTCGTAAGGACCGTTGAAGAGCAGGAGTTTTTCCGTTGGCAGTAAGAGGCAGGCTGCGGTCAGGCGGCTATATGGAACATAAAGTTCAGGTGGGATATATGATGAAAAAACGTGTCAATCGAAAAGGCTTTACCATGGCGGAAGTGCTGATCGTCGTGGCGATCATTGCGGTCCTCGCCGGCGTAGGGATCGTGGCGCTCTTCTCCCATATGCGTACCATGCATCAACTGGAGATGGATGGGCAGGCCAAGGAAATCTTTGTAGCCGCCCAGAACCATCTGTCCCTGGCCAGCGGCCAGGGCTATCTTGGTAAGACCAGCTTCGGTACCAAAGAAGATTGGCCTACCGAAGCGGGGGAACAAGATCCCGAGATCTATTATATCATTGTCGGCCCGGAATATAATCTTGACAACCCCGCCGACATCATGAGCCAAATGTTGCCAATCGCCTCCGTAGACACGACGGCCCGCAACAGCGGCAGTTACATCATCCGTTATCAGAAGACGACGGGTACGATTCTGGACGTGTTCTATGCCGATCCCAATGCGAAGCATGGCTATGCGTATACCTTCACATCGGGAACCTATGACGCTGTAATGAAAACCCGCAACGACAAGGGCGCTCGCCGGGATTTCAATGGCTCTGTCCTGGGTTACTACGGCGGCGCCGAAGCTGCCCAGCTGAAACCTGGCGATCCTCTGATGCCCCCCACGATCACGGTCGTGAACGCGGAAACGCTGTATGTGGAGGTAGAAAGCCCGAACCAGGCCTCTAACGGCCCCAACGGAGGCAATAACACCCTGCAGCTGCTGGTGACCGGCAAGAGCAGCGGCGCCCAGAAAGTGTTCACCCTGATCAACGGAGGTACGGACAACAGCACTGCGGAACAGCGCGTCAACAATACCAGCAGCGTGACCAGGAAATACACCGTCCTTCTGGACAGCGTGACCGGTCAGACGACCGATCATTTCAGCGAAATCGGCACGTCAAACAGCAAGCCCTTCTGGCCCGGTGAGAACCTGGATATCCAGGCCATCTCCCTCAACAACAATGCCCTCACCAACATTGCGGAGAGCGAGATCGTCACCACGAACAGCCTGTTTGCGACGATGTCCGGAACCAAGCAGACCGCCTCCGTCAGCAATGCCTCTGTCGAGATCGCTTATTTCCGCCATCTCCTGAATCTGGATGGGACCAACGTTTCTGCGCTGGATCCCGCCAAGATCGCCGTGACGAGTGCCAAGCAGCTCAACGATCTCACCTGGAACCCGGATTCCACCAGCGGCAATGCCGCCATCATGGGGCAGACGGCGGCCCTCAGCACTACCGGCGTATTCCCGCCCGTTGCCGTCAGTTATATGCTGGATTACAACGGCGGCGGCCATAAGATCACCGGCATCAAGGCTGCGCCTTCGGGCGCCAGCGCCAGCGGCGGCCTCTTTGCGTCTCTGGTAAGCAAGAGCTCTGTTCACGATCTCACCCTCCGGAGCTTCGAGATCACGGCGGGCGGCACGGCGGGCGCCCTGGCGGGCTCCCTCACCGACGTGAGCCTGGAGAATATCGAACTGTTGGATCTCAAGATCACGGCGGGCGGCTCTGCGGGCGGCCTGGTCGGCTCCTTGACCTTGGAAGACAGCACTGTGGTCAGGAACCTCTTTGCGCACAACAGCGCCACCGCCTCTGAATCCGGCAACGATGCGGCGTACTTTATCAAGTCCGAAAACGGCGCTGCGGGCGGCCTGATTGGCACCCTCTCCGGCGGCAGCATCACATATTCCGCCGCGGCGGTTTATGTCCAGGGCAAAGGCGACGCGGGCGGCCTGATCGGCTCGGTCTCCGGCACAGTCAATGTTTCCGACTGCTATTCCGGCGGCCATACCGTCGAAGCCAAATATATGGAGGAAGGCGCTTCCGGCCTCACCACTGCCGGTACTGCGGGCCGCGCCAACGTCTATTCCACGGAAGGCAATGCAGGCGGCCTGATCGGCTCTGCCGGCGGCGCTACTTCCGGCGCGGCTCTGACCGTCAGCTACAGTTATTCCACCGCCTCCGCCAAGGGCGCCGCCGCCGCGGGCGGCCTGATCGGCCTGGGCGGCCAGAGCGGCAACATCAGCCACTGCTATGCCGTGGGCCATGTGTATACGGGCGCGGCGGACAGAGGCGCATTCGTGGGCAATAAAGCGGGCCAGACCCTTACAATGACGAATGATACCCCCGCGAAGGCCACCAACTATTATCTGGAAAACATCAGCGTCGGCGCTTCTCAGGGAGGGGTGAATCTCATCGCTGCGACAGCGGGAGACACGTCCTATCCCGAATTCCTGCTGCAGTCTGGCCAGAAAGCCGCCGTCACCTATGACGACAAGATCGGCGGCCGCTATGATTTCCCCACGATCCAGCAGCTCCATGGGACGGGCTATGCGCCGACGGGCCTGGCCGCCTCCTTTACCGGCGTGCATTACGGCGACTGGGAGATGCCCACGCTGGAGATCCTCTACTATGACCTTATCAATGCCGGCACCCTCTATACGAACATCGACCTGAACGCGACCACCCAGTTTGTGACCCTCGCGCTTTACGGCAACACCAGCGAGGCTGCCACGCTCTATCTGCTGAAGATCAACGCGGAGCGCAACGGGGTGGAAGTGACCAGCGTCGGCGTCAAGGGAAAGGACGACGCGGGCATCACTTGGACGCCCCCCGCTTCCGGCGCGAACCCGCCCGCCTGCAGTCTGTATGACCGTAGGGAGGACAGCACCATCACCAAGGTGCTGAATGTTGACCTGGACGATATCACCGTGGAGGGCGGCCATTTTGCGACCCTTTTCTCCAACCTCACCCCCGGTGAGGACGTCACCCTTCTGGTGGGCGGCGGCAGATGCGGATGGGCGGAGCTGTTCAGCCTCCGCACCAAGAAGTATCCGGAATCCATGACTGCTCATGCGGGCGAGGATATCGCCAAGACCGATAACAGCCTGTTCGGCGGGATCGCAGCGGTGTCCGGCAGCACGACGACGTACACGGCGGAGATCAAGAACATTCGCCATCTGCAGAACCTGGATAATGTAGTTTCCAACGTGAACGCAATGATCGTCGGCGCGCAGCTGACCGCTCCCGGGGGCATTGCGCAGCACAGCAATTGGGATGGACTCGACTGGATTACCGATTTTTACAAAGACGAACAGAATAAGTCGGTCGATCACGAGATCCCGTGGAAGGATCGTCCTGTTTACCTTTATAATTCTAGTGTGAACACAGACAACGGCTATTTCCACGGCATCACAAACACTGCCCTGACCAAGCTCAGCGGCAACTTCAAGAGCATCCGCAACATGAAGATCGCCGCGGATGCCACGTCCGGCAATGCCGGTCTTTTCCAAAAGGTTGCGAGCAGTCAGACCCTGCTGATTCAGAATCTCTATCTGGATACACCTGTCGTGACGGCTGGTACCGGCGCCGCAGGCGCTTTTGTAGCCGTCAATGAGGGCAAGCTGACCCTGAATAACCTGCTGGTGCAGAGCGAGACGAGCAAGATCAGCGGCACCGCCGCGGTCGGCGGCCTGGTGGGCGTCAGCAAGCAGGAGCTCACGGTCTGGAACTGCGCGGCCTCCATTCTCCTCAAGGGCGGCACTGTCGGCGGCATCCTGGGCCTTCAGGACAAGGGCAGCGGCGCTGACAACGAGAATTCCGTGAACATCAGCGACAGCTATGTGGGCGGTCATGTCGTCAACCGCAAGTATTATGTCGGCCCGCAGAGTGCTGACAATCCCTGGAATATCGAGGCCGACAACTATGCAGGCGGCCTGATCGGCGAAACGGTTGCCGACACCACTGCCACCATCTCGACGACCTTCAACGCCGCCTCGGTGTATGCCACTGCCGGTCATGCCGGCGGTCTGATCGGCCATGCGGGCGGCAGCTTCGGCGGGTCGACGATCCTGGATAAGGTCTATGTGGTCGCCCCCGTCAGCGGCGTGGGCAAGGTCACCGAGACCGCGACTACCGCCGAAGGCGCGACCACTTACACCTATACCCCCGGCGCCGGTTCCGGCAGCGCCATCGGATCGGGTCCTTCCACCCTCACCGGCGCTGAAGTGTTCTTCCTGATGGATTCCTATACCTATACGAATCTCTATCCTGTCCAGTATAACGGTAATTATACCAACATCCTGCCCGTCGGCTCCGCCAGTACGCCGGAAGCTCTCACCGCCATCATCAACAACATCAAGCCCGCCTCCTACTATGAGGTCGATTCGGGCAACAGCATCATCGGCATGTCCGACGCCTCTGCCCTGGTCGTGAAGACGAAAGCATTCAACAACTCCAGTATCGACGAAACGGAGGAATACCCCTTCAAGATCTGGACGCATTTCGCCTTCAAGATCAGCGACACCGACAGCGGCACCGCCAGCGACGCCACCATGACCAATGCGCAGATCGCTTCTGCGCCCCTCTATTACAGCGGCGATTGGCAGCCCAACGCCCAGTATACCACGGTTCAGATTGACCTGCATTTTGTTACCATCGTCCCCCACGCCCAGACGAATGAGGCTACGGAATACAAGATACTGACGAAGGCCGAGCTGGACAGCGTCCGTGTGCAGATCCCCTACAAGTCTACCTCTCTGGCTTTGCGCTGGCCGGAGACGATCCAGGGCTATACCCTTGGCGAAAAGTGGGATGTGTACCGTGGGACGTGGACGGATCATAACGAGTGGAACAGCACCAATAAGATCAACGAGACCGACAAAAATCAGAGCGATTACTGGTTCGGTCAGTATGATCTCGGCACCAACGTGGTCCTGACGCCGGAGCAGTTCCAGGCTCTCAATCAGGAGGAGAACTACACCTCCTGGGAAGGCGGCGTGCCCCATATCCACCTCACCTGCATCAGCACCTATACCGAGGATCCCTATATCTACTATCCCCTGGAGTTTTATGACAAGATCATCACCTATCCCGATGGCAGTGATAAGCCCCCGGTGCTCGTCACAGCGGAAGCCCCCTGCGCCACGGAGATGCTCAAGGCGCGGAGCAGCGATATGCCGGCGGGCGATCTGACGCTGGATCATATCAAGAATATTCTGATAAATCCGAGTGACACAACTTCCGGTCTGCTGAATGCCGATATCCAGGCGCCCGACCGCTATCTGACGGGCTACCGCTTCAAGGGCTGGAAGGTCGAAAGCGGCGCAGCATTCATCTTTGAGAATCAATACAGCACCACCAACGATAAGTTCACCCTCACCGGACTGCAGAATGGGAATACGGTCACCGAACTCAGCAAGACCGGCCAGACGATCCAGCTCGTCGCGGTCTATGAGGAGATCAAGAAGCGCACCCTGACGGTCAATTTCGTGGGCCCGGACGACAAGTCGCTGACCGGCGTGTCCCCCTATGTGATCGAATTCGAGGCTGACCGCGGCTTCTTCAAGACCCTGACCCTGCCCTCCTATGGCATCCATGTGCCCGATACGGTCACGCCGAGTGACAACATCAAGAAAAAGTCCGGATCCACGACCAAACCCGAGGGATTTGACGCGACGCCGCCCACCATCACCTTCCAGATCCCGGTGAAGGAAAACGATACCGTCACACCGTCGGATCAGAACCTCACCTATACTGTAAAATACAAGCAGGGCGAGAAGTCCGGCTATGTGGTCCTGTTTGAGCTGAAGAACACCGCGGCGGAGGGCGGCGGCTATACCTATGCTTCCTCCGGCAGCGTCGTCTGTTCCGCGGGGACCAGCTTCGAAGACATCGAGGATTATCCGAGCCTCTATGGCGTCACCAACCCCGGCGAAGCGCCTATGCTGAACCTGGGCAACAGCACCCTGCAGAATGCGCTGTTAACCTATCTCAATACAGTGCTTTTGAATCAGCCGGATGCCGGGGCCCAGAAGAAATACTATGAGCTCACCGCTTATACGGATGCTTCCGGCCAGAGCGAGCCTTATCGACTGGTGAAGCTGTCCGAGGGCGACAATGCATCGATCTATGCCGGGAAATACCCCACGACGGTGACGGTTGAGGGCAGCCCGGATACCAATGTCGCCTACCTGATCATCCTCCAGTGCGCCCGCGCCAAGCATGAGCTCAGCTATGAATGTGACGGCGGCTCCCCCGTGGAGGTGGAGCTGGTGGAATACGGCGCGCCGCTGAATATGCTGAGCAAGACCGGCCTGGACGACAATCATACCTCTGCCCGCAGCGGCTATACGTTCATGGGCTGGCAGACTGAGGCCATGCGCAATGGGAACACCGTCATCGACAGCGCCTCGAATAATATCCCCGACATGCCGGACAAGGATATGAAGGTCTACGCCCTGTGGCAGGGTTCCCCCGCCCCCTTTAAAGTAGCCTTCTGGTATGAGAATGCCAACGACACGGACCAGACGGACTATTCCTATGTGGACATGATGGAATATGACGTACAGTATGCCACTGACCACAATATCTTCGCCGGCAACTGGATCAGCAGCAATCAGTTTACCTTTAAAAATGACTACGCGGCTTTGGATACCCAGCATTTTGAGTTCCCCAGCAGACCCAGGATCGATACCCAGCAGGTCCGGGCGGACGGTTCCACCGTTCTGAACGTGTATTTTGACCGCAAGCCGGTCCAGGTCAAGTTCAAGGGTCTCAAGTATAAGACGATCACCAAAACGCAGTTCAATGAGAATTACGGCACCTGGAAGGACACCCAGTTCTACTATATCCACAATAACAATGCCTATCCCCTCTTCCGTGAGCAAACGCTGGACCAGCAGACCCTTCAGACCGACGAATCCTTCGTGGTGAACAATTCGGGCACCGAAAACCGCTTTGGCCTGATGACCAACGGCGAGTATGTGCCGGTGACCTACCAGGATAAGAACGTCTATACTTGGACGCCTCTGTACGACTATACCGCCTATTCCGAGGAGCCTGGGCATGACGAGGCCAATGTATATGCTCTGTTCGGCAGCGACGGCAATAAGTATTATGAGAAGCTGACCTATGTGGAAGGACAGGGCTCCGGGTCGGAGGAAGCTCAATACAGATGTAACTCTGAGTATATGTATAGATATGTGGGCAACAGCAGTTCTGCTACACCGAAAAACACAGGAACATTTGAATACTACGGGATAATTGACAGTAAGTTCGAACCTATTTTTTATAAAAACAATGAAACCGGGAATACTTCGAGTCAGTATCATAATAAAGGCTGGTATACTAAACAAGGTAATGGTAATAATGGCTGGGGTTCTGCCTATTCTGGTGGCGTATACGCTAGATTTACTAACATGGTGCCGCAAGGTACTCTATATGAAGAAGGTGCAGCATACGGTACCGGCAACCTCTATAATGGTTCGACAACAGGAGCATGTGGCACTGGACTCTTCTATTTGCAAGGAAATAATAGGATTACTGTAAGTGATACAAATGTACCAGCAGCTGGCACAACTTTATATGGTTTGTGGGTTAGCGTTAACGGAACGGCAAAGCATTACTTCGAGCTGACACCAAAATACGGTGAGTCTTCCGGTTCCTCTTCCGGTTCCAACAACGGAGGGTGGGTGTTCGAAAACGGGGAGGCCTACACCGGCAATACTTGGTACAGTCAGAGTTCGTATGGAACGGGAAACGACGAGGACGAGATAATCCGTTATTCCAGAGAGGGTTCCGTCGGAAGCTATGTTTTCTCCGCGGACGATTCCATCACCGCTGGCAAGCAGTATTATTACTATGACGGGAATGGCTATGTGGAGCTGACCACGGACAAACCGATCACTGATCCGGAGTATGCCTGGTTCAACGGGAGTCAGGAGTATACCGGCACACGTTATGAGCGCAAAGGCGGCATCATCGGAGCATATACCGGCGAAATATTCGTGCTGCGTGATTCTGTTTTCGTTTCCCTCGGCAATGCCGGCGCTTTGAATCTCACCGCTTTGGACTGGGCCCATGTGGATTACTATGGCGTCGATTCCAACGTGGCGTCCTCCGGGGAACACGGTCATGTCCTGCTGGCATTCGAGAACAGGGAAGGCGGGTATGTCTGGCGCTATTACAACGACGACGGCGTCAAGACGGACCACCCGGAGGACGACCCCCTCCTTGCCTATTTCGTCCGCACCAATGAGACCGGCGCTTCAACGACCAATATGACATGGACGGGAAAATGGCAGTCTACCTTTGAGACGAACCATTACAGCTGGACCATGGTGGACCGCTACCGTTGGCAGGAAACGCGGACGGGCACATACCAGACCTATATGGAGGCGTTCGTTCACAGCGATTTCGCAACCAGAACGGTCCTCGAGCTTGATCTCATCAGCATGAACGGCACCAATCAGATCCGTCATTATCGGCAGAATCTGGATGGCAGTTATTCCAGCTATGTGGTCGCGTATACCAGCGGCGGCGGCGATTTCATCTTCTCCAACAAGTTCAGCGAGTTTACCGTCGCCCAGTACAGCTCCAGCGGCCACTCGAGACACGATATAGAAGCAGGAGATAGATTGTCGAGGTATAGTATCGTCTATCCTCTGAACGTCTACCACACCCGCAAGTCCTATACCCTGACCTTTTACAACGGCGACACAGTAGTTGGCAAGCTTGATGAGAACAACGCCATCAAATTTGAAAAGCCTCTGGAGACGGTGAATCTTCCCTATACTTCGGCAAGCATCACGAAACCGGACGGGGTGCCCGACAACTATGAATTCCAGGGCTGGTGTCTGGACGCCACCATGGGTGGGAAAGTTATCATGTTCGCCAATGGAACCGGCAAAGCGAACGTGACGGCGAGCAACTATGACGAGAACACCATGCTCAAGATGAACATGCCCGGCGGCAACCTGGTG
>JAEEGL015039596.1_pt1 | contig 10480 bp, 5 predicted proteins | sample 9134231 | NCBI WGS metagenome assembly JAEEGL01 (sample SAMN16246548, study PRJNA631951) | gut metagenome | biome: gut microbiome; feature: rumen; material: fiber-attached | host: Bos | place: Iran: Karaj | collected 2018-10 | reverse complement strand
ATAACCATCTCGCGGTCATTCGGACATTTCAGACCCTTGACATCAGCATCAGCAGCAGTCATGTTACCGTTAATACGGTCGCTGCGACGCCATACATGACATACCTCAGGAAGAACGCTTCCCTCTGCCCATGCATAACCCTTATAGTCATTACGCTTGCTGTCAGTCTTACCACTATTCTCCCAAATATAGAAAATCTGACCAGTTGCATCACCACCGTTGAAATTCGCAGGATTCTCACCAGCGGCAGCGGCAGCGGCAAAGTCGTAGACAACGTCACCAGCAGGCTCAGGATCAGAAGAAGCAGTAGGAGTAAATGCAATGTAAGAAACGCAAATGGCACTTGAACCAGCAATGGTGACATCACCAGCAGGGACTTCTATCTCGTCAGTAGTAACATTCAATTGTGCGGCATATGGAGCTTCTGTTCCATTGTTCTGGCGAGAAGTCCAGTATTCGGTCTGCTCGCCATTCACTACGAGATAGCGTTTAACGGCTGTTGCAGAAGCATTCGAGCCTGTGTCGGTGAACTTAACAATAATCTTTCCAGCGACAGAGGTTTTGAAATGCAAAGTACCATTTTGAGCAAATTTTTTACTATTGTTTCTAACGGGATACTCTCCTTTAAAAGCAAGTGCATCAGCCTTGAATGTAGACGCATAGGTAACATCATCAAAATTTGCATAAATATTCTCAACATTCTTAGCATCTCCTTCGAATTTGAAATCCGAAGTGTAAGAAGAGCCTAAAGTCACATCAGCGAAATCCCAAACGGTAGCCTCACTGACAACAGCAAGCTCTGCGACTGCCCTTCTTGCTATTGTTGTAGCAAATGCCGCAATAGCTACGAGAGCAACCATCAATAAAGATAATTTTTTCTTCATAAGCAATTTTGTTTTAGTTTGTAATAGTGTTAATTATAAAATGTATTCGTTGTTTTCAGTAGTTTTGTAGCAGATGACTCCACAATGCATGGCATAGCAGATACATTTCGACGCAAAGGTAGTATTAAATTAGGAAAGAGCGACTTTTCCTTCACAATATTTAACGAAAATTTTTAGAAACTTACCTGTTTCCGATGGAAGAGGGATAATGGAAGATGTGAAATTTCTGAAAAATAATGGTAATTCTCTTGTACATTTTATAAAAATTTCTTACATTTGTATCAATATACAAAAAGGACAAAAGCTTCTAAAAATTGCAGCATAACTATGGAGAAAATTTTTCTTAACTAAGGAAAAAGTTCTGCATAGTATAGCTACAAAAACAAGGATTAAGGAGTGTGCTTTACGGAATAGGAAATATTTTTACAATATTCCGAAAGGGTTCAAAATTTACAAACCATTAACAATAAGTTAATGAGTACAATCAAGGAGACGAAGGGTCTTAATTAATAAATACAAAGCAAACGCGTTTAAACTAATTATGAAAAGACTTATCATTTTTGCCGTATCGTTGCTTGGTATAGCAATGACATCATTTGCACAGTATCCTGACCTCACAGACGAGGCCAAGAAGTTGATTGGAGAACAGAAAGCACAGTGGAAGGCACATAGCGACTCTGCATGGGAAGTGGCCTTTCCTGTCGTGATTGAAGAAGCTAAGGCAGGGCGTCCCTACGTACCCTGGGCAGCCCGCCCCTACGATCTGCGTCAGGCAAAAATACCTGCATTCCCAGGTGCTGAAGGCGGTGGAATGTTCACCTTCGGTGGTCGTGGCGGCAAAGTGCTGACCGTCACCAACCTGAACGACGACGGTCCTGGCTCGTTCCGCTGGGCATGCGAACAGGGTGGCGCCCGCATCGTGGTGTTCAACGTCAGCGGCATCATCCGCCTGAAGTCGCCCATCTACGTCCGTGCTCCCTATATCACTATTGCAGGACAGACAGCTCCTGGCGACGGCGTAATCATTGCCGGAGAGTCGTTCCAGGTAGACACCCATGATGTCATCGTCCGCCACATGCGTTTCCGCCGTGGTGAGACCCTGGTGACGAACCGTGAGGATTCCTTCGGAGGTAACCCCGTGGGCAATATCATGATTGACCACTGTTCGTGTGAGTGGGGACTTGACGAGAACATCTCCTTCTACCGTCACATGTTTGACATGAAGGACGGCAAGCCCAACCGCAAGGAGCCCACTGTCAATGTAACCATCCAGAACACCATCAGTGCCAAGGCACTCGACACGTGGAACCACGCCTTCGGATCGACAATCGGCGGTGAGAACACTACGTTCATGCGTAACCTTTGGGCAGACAATACCGGTCGCAACCCAAGTATTGGCTGGGGCGGCGTGTTCAACTATATTAATAATGTGGTGTATAACTGGGTACACCGTACGGCTGATGGTGGCGAGTTCACCACGATGTCAAACTTCATCAATAACTACTACAAGCCCGGTCCGCTGACTCCGAAAGATACTCCGATAGGACACCGTATTGTCAAGAGCGAGAGCCGTTCACAGGGACTCTTCCCCTTCAAGCAGTTCGGACGTGTTTATGCCGTTGGCAACATCATGGAGGGCTATCCCGAGATTACGAAGGACAACTGGAACGGTGGTATCCAGACTGCCGACAAGGACGGCGAGATGGACGCCACGGAGCTGGCGCTGATGCGCTCCAACGAACCTTTCGTCATGCCTTACCTGAAGGTGATGGGTGCTGAACAGGCTTTCGATTGGGTACTCGCTAATGCTGGTGCTACCATCCCTTGCCGTGACATCGTCGACCAACGTATCTGCGAGGAGGTTCGCACTGGTAAGGCTTACTACGTGAAGGACTACGAGAAGGAGTTGGCAAAGATTGAGAAGAAGACAGGTGTCAAGCAGAATCCTTATGGCGACATGTGGGGTCTGCATCCAAAGTCACAGAACGAACAGGGCTTCTTCAAGTATCGTCGTCTTCCACAAGACTCCTACAAGCAGGGCGTTATCACCGACCCCCGACAGATGGGCGGCTATCCTGAGTATAAAACCTGGGAGCCTTATGTCGATACTGATGGCGACGGCATGCCCGACGAGTGGGAGAAACAGTATGGCCTAGACCCCAACGATCCTTCAGACGCCGTGAAGGACTGCAACGGTGACGGCTATACCAATATTGAGAAGTACATCAATGGCATCAATCCTCAGACCAAGACAGACTGGCGCGACCTGAACAACAACTATGACACGCTGGCTGCCAAAGGAAAACTGATGTAAAAGCATGTAGAAAAAGGGACTAGAGATAAAAACATGAGGAGACTCCTTGCATTAGCAATCAGCACTATACTTATAATTCCATCGACAGCTCAAGAGGTGCCGATGGATTATTCCTATTGCGGCTACCATCGTTCAGAATCGCCCATTCCATCGGTAAAGAACGTTTCTTTTGTCACACCATCAGGACAGGATGATGCGGCAACGATTCAGGCTGCCATCGACTGGGCAAGTCAGCAGAAACCAGACAAACAGACAGGCTTTCGTGGGGCTGTGTTGCTCTCCGAAGGTACTTTCAATCTGAGTGAACCGATCCGCATCCGTACCAGCGGTGTGGTGCTGCGTGGTGCTGGACGTGGGAAGACCATTCTTCGCAAGAAAGGCTACGATCGTGGCGCTGCCATATACATAGAAGGTACGCGCGAAATCGTCGTTAAGGACTCCTTTGACGTCAACGACACCAAAGCAGGTGCCCTCACCATCAACGTAGCCAATGGTCAAAAGCTAAATGCCAATAGTCGAATAAACATCCTTCGTCCCTCCACCCAAGAATGGATAGAGTCTCTCAATTGCCAATCGTTTGGTGGTGGTAAACGCATGGGCTATTGGGCTTGGCATCCTGGGGATATCGACCTGCACTGGAATCGACAGATTCAGTCTATCAATGGCAACCAAGTCACACTCAACGCACCTATCACCTGTAGCATCGAGCAGCGTTGGGGTGGAGCCAAGGCTGTTATTTATGAGCAAAAAGGTCTTATCAGTGAGTGTGGCGTAGAAAATCTGTCGTTAGAATCTGACTACGACCACGCACGTCCTATGGACGAAGATCACTGCTGGGATGGCATTTATGTGGCTGAAGCAGAAAACTGCTGGGTACGTATGGTTAACTTCCAGCATTTCGCTGGCTCAGCAGTTGTCATCCAGAAGTCTGCCCAACAGATAACGGTAGAAGACTGCATCTCGCAGCATCCCGTCTCTGAGATTGGCGGCTTCCGCCGTCGTACCTTCCTGACCTTCGGTGAAATGGTGCTTTTCCAGCGTTGCTACTCTGAGCATGGTATCAATGACTTTGCCGTTGGTCATACGGCTGCCGGCCCTAATGCCTTTGTACAGTGCGAGAGTTTTGAGAGCTTTGGTCCTAGTGGCGCCATATCCTCATGGGCTCCTGGCATCTTGTTCGATATCGTGAATATCGATGGCAATGACATCGTTTTTAAGAACTGGGAACTAGAGAAGTTTGGTGCTGGCTGGAGCACGGCAAACAGCACTATGTGGCAATCGACAGCTTCTGCCATTTTATGTTATGCGCCCGATACGCTGAATCGGAATATCTCGCATGGCTGTTGGGGACAGATGCAAGGCAGTGGCGACTTCACACAAATGAACGAACACGTGAAGCCCTACTCGCTTTTTGCAGATCAACTGGAGAAGCGTTTGGGACATGATGTGAGTGCCCAATGTCGTGTGTTGGAACGTAACACGAATGCTTCATCGTCGCCAACTATCGAGGAAGCCATCAAGATGGCTGAAGAGGCTTTGAAGCCTCGCCTGACCTTAAAACAATGGATTGAGGCCGCGCACCTCGATATCTCTAGAGACTCAAGACCTTCTAGATTTTCCAGAGACTCCAGAGATTCTAGAAAACCTAGTCCCAGCATCTACGCCCTCATCAACGGCTGGCTCTGTAAGGATGGCAGCGTGCTCGTTGGTAACAAGTACCAGACCCCCTGGTGGAATGGAAAAGCCATAGATGCCTCGATGGCAAAGGCTAAGCCTGCCCTGACGCGTTTCGTCCCAGGACAAGAGGGTACTGGTGGCACGGATCGCATTGATAGCGTCATTGCTGACATGCAGCGCACTCATACCCTATTGTTCAGTCAGAACTATGGTCTTTGGACAGACCGTCGTCGTGATGACCACGAACGCATCCGTCGTAAGGATGGTGATGCTTGGGCTCCCTTCTACGAACAACCTTTTGCCCGCGCAGGCCGTGTGCAGGGCAATTTGACTGGTAGTGTGCAGGGCGATTTTGTCGCCCTTGCCTGGGACGGTATGTCGAAGTACGACTTGACAACGCTCAACAAATGGTACTTCTGGCGCCTACAGCAATTCGCAAAAAAGACCGAATCCATCGGTATTCTATTGAAAAATCAGCACTACTTCCAACACAACATCTTAGAAGCCGGTGCCCACTGGGTGGACTGTCCTTGGCGAACAGCCAACAACGTAAACAACACGCCATTCCTGGAGCCAGTCAACTTCACGGGCGACAAGCGCATATTTACAGCTACCTTGTTCTATGACGTCACTAACCCCATCCTGCGCGAGCTGCATCGCCAGTATATCCGTCAGTCGTTGGATGCCTTCAAAGGACAGCCCAACGTCATCCATTCCATTGGCGAGGAGTTTACGGGACCCCTCCATTTCGTTGAGTTCTGGCTAGACGTCATTGCTGAATGGGAACAGGAAAACGGCAAGGTACTGGTAGATTTGGCTGTCAACAAAGACGTGCAGGATGCCATCCTGAAAGACCCCAAGCGTTCAAAAGTCGTCGATATCATCGATATCGAACAGTGGTTCTATCATAACAAAGGCGAATATGCTCCTCAAGGTGGTGTCAATATGGCTCCACGCCAATATCAAAGGAAGATAAAGGCTGGCAGCGCCCGCTTCGAGGATCTCTATCGTGCTGTCAACGAATATCGTTCGCAATATCCTGACAAGGCAGTTATCTATTCGGCCCAGAAATACCCAGAAATGGGTTGGGCATCACTGATGGCTGGCGGTTCGTGTGCCAATATCCCCATCAAGGACGAAGCATTCCTCCAGGCTATCGCCACCATGCAGGTTGTCAGTTCACAGGCTAAAGACGGCATCTATCTGCTTCATGGTCCAAAGGATGTCCTGATCTATAAGGATTCTGACAAGATAGTTCATGTCAACGACTCCAAGATGAAAGTGGTCCAGGTAGATATGAAGACAGGTCAGCTGACACCGTTGAAAGAACCTACCATATCAGGCAAGGGTCTGTTCTGGCTCAGACAAAAATGAATGTGATAGAAATCAAAAACGAAACAAAACGAAATAATTATTTTTGCATTTTACATATGGACATTCAAGAATTAAAGAAAAAACAGGAGGAGTTGCGTCTGCGACTCATCCAGTTGATTTATGACGGACACACGGGACATACTGGCGGTGATCTTTCGGTGCTGAACCTGTTGACCGTGCTCTACAACCGCGTATTGGACATCGACCCCAAGCAGCCTAAGATGGCGGGTCGTGACCGCTTCGTATTGTCGAAGGGACATTGTGCAGAAGCGCTCTACTGTGTGCTTTGCGACAAGGGTTTCTTTCCTGAGAGCTGGTTGCTTGAGTATGGCAAAGACCATGCATTGCTTGGTGGTCATCCTACCGTAAAGATTCCTGGCGTGGAGATTAACACAGGTGCCCTGGGGCACGGCTTGAGCGCTGGTGTGGGAATGGCATTGGGAGCAAAGATGTCGAAGGAGTCATGGAAGACCTATGTGGTAATGGGTGATGGTGAACAGGCAGAGGGTAGCATCTATGAGGCTGCAATGGCTGCCAACAAGTATCACCTCGACAATCTTACAGCCATCATCGACCGCAACGGTCTGCAGATTTCGGGTTCCACAGAGGATGTAATGCCCTTGGAGAGCATCCGTGAGCGTTGGACAGCTTTTGGCTGGGACGTTCGCGAGATGAACGGCAACAGCATCGACGACATCGTGGCTACGTTAGAAGCTACCGACTTCACCAATTGTAAGCCACACCTTATTATATCACGTACGACAAAGGGACTTGGTGTTTCATTCATGGAGAATGTAGCCAAGTGGCACCACGGAGTGCCCTCTGAGGAACAGTACAATCAAGCAATCAACGAAATAAAAGAAAGGATAGGAAAATGAAAGCACCCAATAAGATACCTTGCCGCAAGAGTTTCACGGATACGCTCCTGGAACTGGCAACAAAAGACAAAGAGATTGTCGCTGTCACCTCAGATGCCAGCGGTTCAGCCACACTGACGGATTTCGGAAAGGCGCTGCCTGAGCAGTTCGTAGAGGTGGGCATTGCCGAGCAGAACGCCGTAGGCGTCAGTGCCGGTCTTGCCTCAACGGGAAAGAAAGTATTCATCTTTGGTCCTGCTTGTTTCTATGTGGCACGAAGCCTAGAACAGGTAAAGGTTGACATGGCCTACTCGCAGATGCCTGTCAAGATTTGTGGCGTCAGCGGTGGTGTTGCCTATAGTCAACTGGGTGCCACCCACCACTCGCTTCATGACATTGCCGTATTACGCACGTTCCCTGGAATGGAGGTTTATCTGCCATGTGACGTGCGACAGACCCGTAAACTGGTGGAGAAACTCGTAAACCATCCAAAACCTGCTTATATCCGTGTAGGACGTAACGCTGTTCCTGATGTTTACGATGATGACAACTTTGACTTTGAACTGGGCAAGGCCAACATGCTGATAGACGGTACAGATCTGACCATCATCGGTACTGGCGAGACTGTCTATCACTGTCTGGAGGCTGCCAAGACACTAAAAGAACAGGGCATTAACGCACGAGTACTCGACATGCATTCACTGAAACCCTTCGATCGTGAAGCTGTTGTGAAGGCAGCCAAAGAGACAGGACGTATTGTCACTGTAGAAGAACACAGCATTTATGGTGGTTTAGGCGGCATGGTAGCAGAAATCTGTGCTGAGGAATGTCCTGTCCAAGTGAAGCGTCTGGGCATACCCGACGAGAATGTCATCCATGCCTCTCCTCTGGAGGTATTCCACCACTACGGTTTTGATGCCGAGGGCATCGTGAAGAACGTTCTTTCATTCATCGCCCACTAACCCCATTAGTCCTATGGCACAACGCATTATCGCTATCGACCAGAGCACCTCTTCGACGAAAGCATTGCTATTCGACGAGCAGTGCAAGATGCTGGCACGCACCAATGTGGACCACAAGCAGTACTACCCCCAGACAGGCTGGGTGGAGCACGACGCGGAGGAAATCTATCAAAACATGATAGAGGCCATCCGCCAGCTTCGTTCGAGTGTGGCAGACTTCGGGTCAGCCAACTACTCACTCTGTCTTACCAACCAGCGTGAGACAGCGGTGGTATGGAACAAGACCACAGGCAAGCCTATCGCCAATGCGGTGGTATGGCAAGACACCCGTGGGGCGGAATTGTGTCGTCAACTTCGAGCTGACGGAAAAGCAGAAATGGTCATGCAGAAGAGTGGTCTCTTGATTGACCCCAACTTCTCAGCATCAGGCGTGAAGTGGTTGCTGGACAACGTAGAGGGCACCCGCGAGGCTGCCATTTGTGGCAAACTGCTCATGGGAACGATCGAGACCTGGCTCATCTGGAAACTAACTGGCGGCAAGGTACATGCGACGGACTATACCAATGCCTCGCGTACCATGTTATTTAATATACATACCATGCAGTGGGACGACGACCTGCTGGCACTGTTCGATATTCCCCGTTCAATGATGCCAGAAGTACGTCCCTGCGATGCCATCTATGGCGAAACAACGTGTGAGGGTTTGTTCAGCAAACCCATTCAAATAGCCGGTGTACTGGGCGACAGTCATGGTGCCCTTGTCGGACAGATGTGCTTCGAGCCTGGTTCTGGTAAGGTAACCTACGGAACGGGGTCCAGTGTAATGGTGAATATCGGCGAAGAGCCAAAGGCTGCACCAGAAGGTTTGGTGACCAGTGTGGGCTTCTCCGCCTTCGGCAAGACCTATTACGGTTTTGAGGGAAATATCTACAGTACGGGGGCTACCCTGAAATGGATTGCCGATCAGTTGCAGCTGGTAGGGCATCCTGCTGAGATGGAAGCATTGGCAACCAGCGTAGAGGACAATGGTGGGGTGTATATCGTGCCAGCCTTCTCCGGATTGGGTGCACCCTGGTGGCAGAGTAACGTAAAGGGTGCCGTCTTCGGACTGACCTTCGCCACCACGAAGGCCCATTTCCTGCGTGCAGCCTTGGAAAGCATTGCCTACCAGATCAAAGACCTAGTGGATGTAATGGCTCAAGCTACGGGAGGATCACTCAAGGAGATTGCTGCTGATGGCGGTCCTACGAAGAACCGCTTCCTCATGCAGTTCCAAGCAGACATGCTTGACACACCAGTGGTTTGTACGGAGGTTGACGATGCCTCTGCCTTCGGTGCTGTCATCATGAACGGTTTCGCCCGTGGACTGTGGAAGAGTTTCGAGGAGGTCAAGGGCTTCCGCAAGGTAACGGAGGTATATCAGCCTCACCCCTCACCTCTCACCGCTCACCTCTACGAAGGCTGGCGAAATGCAGTGAACCAACTAATAAAATAAAAAACTAAAACAAATACAAATATGAAAAACGGAAAGACTTGTTTTGGCGTGATTATCGGAACACGCGCCTATTTCAATTCAGAGTTAGCCAAGGACGTGCGCAAGCAGTTACTCAAGACACTTGAGGACGGCGGCTACGAGTATATCATCCTGCCTGAGAATGCCACACCTACCGGCAGTAGCAGTATTGAGACCCGTGAGGACGGACTGAAGGTTTCCAAACAGTTCCGTGAGCACCGTGACGAAATTGACGGTATCATTGTCTCGCTGCCTAACTTCGGCTTCGAGATTGGTATCATCAACGCCATCAGTGACGCTGACCTGAACGTACCTGTCTTGGTACAGGCTTGTGACGACGAGAATGACAAGGTAGATCTTGACAGTCGCCGTGATGCTTTCTGCGGAAAGATCTCCGTATGCAACAACCTCTACCAGTATGGCATCCCCTTCACGGACACTACCCTGCACACCTATTCTATATATGATCCTCTACTCAAGAAGGACATCGATAAGTTTGCTGCCATCTGCCGCGTCGTCAACGGACTGCGCCATTGTCGTTTGGGACAGATTGGTACACGTCCCTTGGGTTTCAACACCTGTCGTGCTTCTGAGAAGCTATTGCAGCGTTCAGGCATCACCGTCGTTCCTGCCGACCTCTCTGAGATTCTCTATGCAGCCCAGAAGATTAAGGACGATGATCCTAAGTTCATTGAGATGTGCAATCGCACTTGCGACTATGCCAAGGTGCCCGACAGCTACAAGGAGAAGTTGGGCTTGCAGGCTAAGTTCAGTGTGGCTGTTGAGAACTGGATTGAGGCAAACGATGTGCAAGCTGTCGCCATACAATGCTGGGACAGCTTGGAGCAGAACTATGGCTGTGCACCTTGTGTCACCATGTCTATGCTCTCAAACAAACT
>JAEEGL014963317.1_pt1 | contig 10480 bp, 8 predicted proteins | sample 9134231 | NCBI WGS metagenome assembly JAEEGL01 (sample SAMN16246548, study PRJNA631951) | gut metagenome | biome: gut microbiome; feature: rumen; material: fiber-attached | host: Bos | place: Iran: Karaj | collected 2018-10 | reverse complement strand
TATCATCAACCTTATAAGCCTCATATGTAAAATCACCAAAGAAAAATGAATTATGTAATTGAATTGAATAATGATCTAAAATAACAAAATCTTTAGTTTTAACATATTCATGATTAAGCTTATCATAAATAGATGTATATGTAGATGCAAATATAATAACCCCAATCATAGTAATAAATATACCTACCACAATACCAAAAATACTACTTATTCTCAATAAATAATCTTCACGTGAAGAAATCAAAAAGAAACGATTCGTAAGTGCAAGGGAAGTAAACGCTTGACACAAATTAATCATTTTTAGATTTCTAAAGAAATGCCCTTTAAATGCTACCTTATATAAACCAATAATTGTGATTAATAATTCAAGTGTACTTGATATAGCAACAATTATGGATAATCCAATCGGATAATCTTTAATCTTATCTTCTGCTATATTTAAAAAGTACATAATTAGCGCCATGGTAATGCCTGCAGCAATTACCATAAGTGCAATAATTATATTATAAATTGATTTAGTTTTAGCTTTCTTTCTAATAGAATGAAGTGTTAATATTTTAGCTAATCCTAAAATAATAGATGCAATACCACATGCAAGGAAAAACTTTCCATAAGCATATGAAAAAGCTATTTTAGTTAACCCAAACACAAGCATCCATCCACTAGTAAAGATATTTATCAATATAGTCTTTCTCTTAAATCCCAAACTAAAATAGCTTGAAAATATCTTTGCCAATTTATCAACTCCTATAAATTTTTAAGTTCTTGTCCTTCTAATGTATCTTCTTCTAAGGTGTAATAAATGTATTCGTTATTATCTAGTTTTTCGAATTCTTTAACAAAATTCTCTGGAATATGAGCCAATAGAGTCTTAATCTTAAATGAAATAAGCATTTTTACTATATCTAGTAATATTCTTTGATTTTCGATTGAATATATTTTAAATACTCTACAATCTAGTTTAATAACATCAACATTTAATCTAAATATTAATGTAAAATCAAATGCTTGACAATTAGAATAATCAATCATTATTTTTACATTTTCAGCTTTAAACTTTCTAATAACTTCAAATACTTTTTCACTATATCCAAACGGAGAAGCTTGAAGTGCTAATACATATCTTCCGTTTTCTCCACTACCTTTTTTAATATGTGCCAATAGTTCATTAGCAAGCTTATCATTTTCAAGATAGTATCTAGAAACATAGAATACAAATGATTTATTGATTAAATTAATATTGGCTTTATCATTCATAACTGAATAAATATATTCAGCAATAGTACTATTTAATCTAACAATAAGACCATTTTTTTCAAGAAATGTAAATAAATTATTCTCATCTAATTTTACATTAGTATTATTCAAGAAGAATCCAGTATCAAATACGACTATATTTTTGTTAATATCATATACTTTTCTAAATCTTATTTCTAATTCTTTATTTCTAATACTTTCTGTAACTTGCTTAAGACGAGTTAAATTAAGCTTTGCAGAATCTCTCAATTCTTCTGTAAATAGCTTATAAGTCTTAGAATAAGATTTCTTTATGCTATTTTCAGCAAGTGAGCAGCAATCAATCATATAATGTACAGAAACATCTTTTGAAACCTTACAAACACCAACTGATAAAATAATATCAAATAAATCAGACAAATCAGAAATACCATTTTGCAATTCATCAACAAAGCTATCTAATATTTCTTTATCACCGTTTAAATATACTGCGAATACATCACTAGCAATGTGGCATGATTTAAATTTATAAATCTTTGATAAGCCAATTAAATAGTCACCTATAGATTGAAGTAATCTATCTCCTTCTACAAGTCCAAATAAATTATTAAATGCTGTAAAACGATCAATATCAAATCTAATTAAATAACCATTTTGATCATCTTTAATAATTTTTGATACTGATTTTTCAAAAGAATTATATGTTAATAAACCGGTTAGACTATCTTTAGTAGCATCTGATAATAATTCATCAGCATATACTGTTCTAATAGCTAAAATAATTCTAGGCTTATTAGCTTCATCAACAGACTTAATAAAGTATAAAGAAGCTTTATCAACAGTATAATTAATCATTCTTCTAAAATTAACAATATAACTATTTCTTGTTTCTAATATCTTTTTAACATTATCAATGCTAGTATTTTCTAAGAAATTCATTCTATCTTCTGGATAAACAAAATTATCAGAATATTTTTTTGCAAGCTCTAAATAATTTGTAGCATTAGATAAAGTTTTTAATATCTTTGAGAAAGCTTTATTAGTAGAGAATAATTTTATTGCTAATGTTTCATAATCAATAAAGAATATTGAAGTATAATCTACTAAAAGTGAATTAATTATATTGTTACTATTACCTTCAACAGTAAAATCTATATTCTCATTTTTCATCATTACTAATGCACAAGGTGTTTTACCTTCGTAAACAATAGTAACGAATAAAGAATATCTCATATTCTTTTTATCAGCTCTACGCTCACCAGTTGCAATATCAAAGGAAGTTTCAAATTCAAAATTATAAGTTTGTTTATCTTCATTTAATAAGCTTTTTAAGCCTTGCTTAGAACAAATATTTCTAATTTCATTAGCTGACTTTTGATCAATAAGCATTAAAAAGAATTCTAAATATTCATTCCAATCTACAGTCATCTTTTGATTTTCAACCTTATCAGATTTAGATATAATTTGGTAAGATTCAAAAGTATTTAAATTTATTTTTGAAATAGATGCGTATAATTTAACTAATGTATTTAATACAATATTTAAATTTTGAATTTGAAGCACATGGTTCTTTTCATTTTTTATATTTTCTTCATATGTATCAGTAACATCAGTAAAAAATCCATAAAGGGCTTCTTTATTCTTTTGAATATCAATTACTAAATCGAAATGGCGTTCTTCATTATTAATATATTTGTGGAAATGTTTAACAAAGAAATAAATTCCATTATCATAATTCTTTTCAATTTCCTCAAATAGTTCTTTATTAGTTAATAAAGATAAATCATATGAATAAAAATCTAAAAAATCACTAGATTTATTAAAACCAAAAAGGCCAGCAGCTGAATTGTTAGCATCAATTATTTTTCCATATTTAAAAGAATAGACAATCATTGGTCCATTCATATCTTTTAATTCAATACTCTTATACTTCTTTTCTTTATCAAACATAATGAAGACCCCTTCTATAATATATATTTTACCATAAATCCTTATAATTGTAAAAGAAATGTAAAAAAACTATTAAGTAATTAATAATTATCAATCTATTTAATAATTATTATTTTTTTCTGAAATAAGAAAAGATTCTATCCAATTTTTCATAGATAAAATCTCTTTTTTATATTCTTTTATAATTTGAAAATACTATTCTTTATTTATCGCATATTTTAAATCTTTTAATTTCCAATTAAAATACAAAAAAAATGAATACAATATTAATTCAGTTAAAACTAATATACCTATAATAATTTTGTATAAGACATTTTCATAATTGAAAATAAAATATATAAATAGACTAATAACAAAAATATTAATTAAACTAGTAATCAAAATTTCTATTTTTTTATTTTTTCCTTTTGAATTAGCAAATGAAAATATTGCAAGAACAATTAACTCAAAAGCTATTACTAAAAAAAATAAACATATAATCATTATCCAAAACAAACTCCATTATAATTACTATCTGCATAATCAACCATATGAGCAATCAATTGACCTGCAGATAAATCAAGGATTAATAAAGCAAACGAATTTTAAGCAGAAACAGCCGCTCCAGCACAAGAAAAACCAAATTGTGCCCATCAATGTGATGACATCTTAACTAAAGCCTCTTGCACTTTTTTGTCAGAACATTTCTTACAAGTCCTTTACTAATTTTTGCCATTTGTCGTGCAGCTAAAAACCTTTTACTGTCGTAGTAGCTAGTGCAAGACCAGCAATAGTTCCATCTAAAATTACACCAAGCTAATGTCTATCAATACTACCACCATCAATATCATAGCCTTCATCATAAGTAATTTCAGCTGAATCTTGTGGAATATATAGTTCTTGTACTTTAGCTTTTAATGCTCTTCTTGAGATTTCCCTTTCTATAGATTTTGTACCAAATATACTTTGGTTTAATGTTAAAATCACAATAAACATTGTTATTAAAATTTTAACATAATTTATAATAAGAGTAAATATTACTCATATTAACAATCAATAATTACAATATTTTTAAGCATCCAATTATACAATGTTATACTATCATATTTAATTCTTGCTTCTAACAACATCCCATTCGATAGTTTTGTTTCTTTATTTGTTGAAAATAAAATAAAAGCATCTTAATTCTTAAAAATAAACTTTTAGGTGTTTTACATGTTACTACAAAATTAAAAAAACCACTAAATTAATTAGTGGTTAAATGTTCTATTATTTTTTCTCTTAATTCTTCATTGATACCAATCTCTTTATAATCTTCTATTGTACCATTACACATATTATCAATTGATACAAATTTTTTAAGAATAGCTTCTTTTTTCTTAGGTCCTACGCCTTTAATTCCATCAAGTAATGAAGAAAAAATACCTTTACCCTTTTGACTTCTAAAAAAAGATATAGCATAATCATGCACTGTTTGTGAAATATTAACTAAGAATAAATATAAATCACTATGCTTATCTAATATTATTTCTTTACCATTATATATAATAGCTCTAAATGTATGCTTATCATCCTTTTCAAGACCACATACAGGAATCTTTATCTTTAAGCTTTCTAGAGTTTCAAGACAAGCATTAACTTGGATAGCTCCACCATCCATAACAATTAAATCAGGAAAATCTTTATGCTCTAATGCTAAGCGTAAATATCTTCTATATACAACTTCCTTCATAGAAGCATAATCATTTTCACCAATTACAGTTTTTATATGATACTTTCTATATTCCTTAGGACTCTTTTTACCATTTCTATAAACAACCATTGCAGAAACAGGATATTCTCCAAAAAGATTGGAGTTATCAAAAGCTTCAATATAATTAGGAGTAGGTATATCAAGTAATTTACCTAATTCATCAACAGTATCAAGTCTCTTTAAAGCTTTATTTTGGTATAAATTATGGTTTAAAACAAAATCTTTTTTTGCGTTCTCATTAGCTAAATCTAAAAGTTCACGCTTCATTCCCTTTTGTGGTACTGTAATATTAATATTTAAAGTTTCTTTTATCTCATTTATATCATCAATATTAATATCATCAACAATAACTTCACGTGGCTTAAATTTATCATCTGTATAGAAATTAGAAATGAAATTATATATAGCTTCACTATAATCTCCTACATATGAAAATATTGTATGATAATTCTCTTGTATACTACCATTTCTTACATACATAATATGAGCAGAGATTTCTTCATCATCATGATAAAAACCAAATAAATCTTTACTAGCTAAATCAGATGTAGAAATAATTTGTTTAGTAGTTGTTTGACTAATATCATTAATAAGATTTCTATATTCTATAGCTTTTTCAAAATCTAAATTATTACTAGCATCCTCCATCTTAGCTTTTAAATTATTAATAATCTCATCAGTATTACCATTTAAGAAAGATATTATAGCTTTCTTATAAGGCTCATAATCAAAATTTTCATTAATAATACAAGGACCTAAGCATTGATGCATATGATAATATAAACATTCTTTATCAGGAATATATCTGCATTTTCTTAATGGATATATTTTATTTAATAAATCACATGTTTTACGTGCAGCATAAACATTAGGAAATGGGCCAAAATATTTACCATCACGTTGGGTTTTATGTAATGTTCTAACTACAATAAGACGAGGATGAGCCTCATTTGTAAGTAATATATAAGGATATGTCTTATCATCAGTAAGCATAATGTTGAAACGAGGATTATGCTTTTTTATTAAATTTATTTCAAGAACTAAGCATTCAACAGGATTATTAACTGTAATCCACTCAACATCATTAATTTCACTTACTAATTTAGTAGTCTTAGCGTTGTGTGAGCCTGTAAAATAAGATTTAACACGATTTTTTAATATTTTAGCTTTACCTACATATATAATCTCACCTTTAATATCTCTATACATATAACATCCAGGCTTTTCTGGTAATAGTTTTAATTTTTCTTTAATATTCTCATTCACAGTTCACACCTCCTTAAAAAATAAAAAGCGATAAAAATCGCTTTTATATTTCATTACTTATTTTCTTCATTTGAAGTTGTATCTTCTTGAGCGATTTCTTGTTCAAGCTTTTCTTCAGCCTTTTTAACAGATAAGTCATTAGACTTAAATGAGCAGTGTAATTCACCTCTTAAATATTCTTCAAGAGCGATACCTACAGGCTTAACGCAAAGATTTTGTCTATCGTTTTCTTCTTCACGATTTAATTCTGCTTCAGCAAAAATATCATCATCGCTATGGTTAGTTAATAATTTCTCTTTTCTACGTTCATCTTCTTCAATTAGATGACCTCTCTTAGCAGCGATATATGCTAATTGATATTTAGTATGTTGCTTAGCATGTACACTACCATCTTCTCTTGTAAATGTATCTGTCTTATTAACTAATTCATCAATTGATGGGTAACGCATACCCTCTTTATTTGTTTTTTTCATTATTTGTTATCTCCTTTATTTTTATCATCTTTCATGTCTAATAATTCTTCATACTTATGGATTGATCTCCATGTCTTTGCATGCTCAGCACGGATAATTGCCATAATACGATCAGCTGCATTATTAACTTCATCGTTTACAACGATATAGTCATATTTATATGCAAGCTTAAATTCACGATTAGCTTTAGCAATACGTTCTTGTATTACTTCTTCAGATTCAGTACCACGACGCTTTAATCTATTATATAAAGCTTCCTTTGAAGGTGGAACTAAGAAGATAAAAACTGCATCCTTTACTTTGTCTCTAACTTGTAGAGCACCTTCAACTTCTATTTCAAGAATAACTTCTTTACCGTTATCCAATTGTTTATTAACTTCATCAAGTGGAGTTCCATAATAATTTCCTACGAATTCAGCGTGTTCAAGGAATTTTCCATCTTCAATACGCTTTTCGAATTCTTCACGAGATACAAAGTAATAATCTTTACCATCTACCTCGCCAGGACGCATCTTTCGAGTTGTCATAGATACGCTATAAACAAAATTTTGGTCAGGCATATCAAATAATGCTTTTCTTACTGTACCTTTACCTACTCCGGAAGGTCCAGATAATACAACCAATAATCCTTTATCGTTTAGTTTCATACTAATATTACCTCAAATTCCTTTTATATAGTTTATCACAAATTATTTTATATGAAAAGGGGTACGAATTTTTGATTATAATGAAAGCGTTTATATGATATAATAATACAAGCGAGGTAACTAATATGGGACTTGACGGTATATTATTTTATAAATTAAGTAATGAACTAAACTATTTATCTACAGGTAAAATAGATAAAATTCAAGAAGTAAGTGATAATGAATTCTTATTTACAATTAGACGTGAGAGAACTAACTATAAACTTTTAATATCACTAACAGCTAATTTTCCACGTATCAATTTAACAACAGACTCCTTCTCCTTTCCACGTGAGCCAAAGAGCTTTACAATGTTATTAAGAAAATATTTTGAAGGTTCAGTAATTGATTCAATTACGACACATGAAACAGATCGTATTATGACTATTGCAACATCACGCTATGATGAACTAGGTGATTTTACACGTACAAATCTAGTCGTAGAAATAATGGGAAGATATTCAAATCTTATTGTTGTACAGGATAATTATGTATTAGACGCATTAAGACATATAGGTGTATCTGAAATGCGAAGCGTTATGCCTAATTCTTTATATACATATCCTGATACTTTAGGAAAAGTAAATCCATTTAACTATGATTTAAATTCATTTAGAAAGCTTCTAAGTTCTTCAAATTCTCCAAAAGAAACATGTGCAATATTACTAGGTGTTTCATATCAAACATGCTTAGATGCATATTTAGATAATGATCCCGTTAAGAAATTATATGAATTAATTAATTCAAATATTCCTTCTTTAATTCTTGAGCCTAAAAAAGATATTTCATATTATCAAAAGAATAATTCTACTACATATGAATCATATTCTTCTTTAATAGATAATTTTTATAAAGCTGAAAGCTTAAATGATAGAATCAAATCTAAAACAAATAATATCTTATCTTATGTGCAAAAGCTTATAAAAAAAGATGAAAATAAGATTAAAAAATTATATCAAGAAATTGAAGATACAAAAAAAGCAGATACATATAAATTATATGGTGAACTTTTAATGGCAAATTCATACATTAAAGAAAAAAGTGATTCTATCAAAGTCTTAAACTATTACACTAATGAAGAAATAAATATTCCTCTAGATAAAAAGCTTTATGTTAAAGAAAATGCTAATCTATATTTTAAAAAATATAGAAAAAGTAAAAATACTGTTATACATGCTAATGAAGAATTAGCAAAAGCTAATGATGAAATTGAATACTTTAAATTATTAGAATCACAAATAATGCATGCTGAAGTTTTAGATGATGTACTTCAAATTCAAGACGAATTAATAAAAGAGCATTATTTAATTCCTCAAAAGAAGCAAACTAAGCTTCAAAAGCCACGTATATTAACATTTGATTTAGATGGTTCATTAATATATGTAGGAAAAAATAATGTTCAAAATGAAATTGTGACTTATGATTTATCACGTAAGGAAGACTTATGGTTCCATGTAAAGGGTGCACCAGGTAGTCATGTTTTATTAAAGAAAGATGATGATTATACAGAAAATGATATAAGAACTTGTGCAAATATTGCTGCATATTATTCTACATTACAAGATTCTTCATCAGTACCAGTAAATTACACAAAAATTAAATATGTTAAATCAATTCCTGGTAAAAAGAAATGTTTTGTAAGCATTTCTCATAAGAAAACAATCTATATTGATCCAAATAAATCAATAATAGATTCTCTAACAAAAATAAATAAATAAAAATAAAGGAGATATAGTATCGCAATTGATACTTATATCTCCTTTTTGTTATTTTAATTTAGCATTCATCATTTTTCTATTAGGTGTTTTAGCAGAGGCGTGATAAATAGTAAAACGAGGACCGCTCTTCTTAGGCATAGTTTCTTCTACTGCAGTCTTAGTTTTTTTAGAAATCACTAACTTCTTACGAGGTGCTTCATAAGCATTCTTATCATAATCAATTTCAAAATGATCTTTTGTAGTATGTTTAACAACTACTCTAGAATTTACTAAAGTACGCTTACTACCAACAACTTTCTTAGATAAAATAGATGATTTATTTTTATTAGATTTTGAATCTATATTAGCATCAACTGTTAAAGTAGATTCAAAATTATCAGATTTTTCAGAAGTTTCTAGTGTATTTTCATTAGATGACGTAACTTGTTTAGATTCTTCAGTTATATTTTTTTGTGAAGTAACTACTACTGAATACTCTATATCAGCTTCTTCACTTTCAGAATCTTCTGTAGTTTCTTCTACTGAAGTTTCAGCTTTTGCTTCAGCTTCAGATTCTTGTGTAGTTTCATCTACAGTAGTTTCAACTTTTGCTTCATCAGTTGCAGATCCTTCTGTAGTTTCTTCTACTGAAGTTTCAACTTTTTCTTCATCAGTTGCAGATCCTTGTGTAGTTTCATCTACAGTAGTTTCAACTTTTGCTTCTTCAGCTTCAGATTCTTCTGTAGTTTCTTCTACTGGAGTTTCAACTTTTGCTTCGGTTTCAGAATCTTGTGTAGTTTCCTCTACTGAAGTTTCAACTTTTGCTTCTTCAGCTTCAGCCTCAACTTCTTCTGAAGACTTAGAATCAGTTGATTTCTCATAAGATTCATCTTTTTCTGCTGTCTTTGAATTCTTTGATTTAGATGTTGACCAGTTAAAATAATCAGCACCTTTTTCAAATTCATCATTAGACTCAATATCTTCAACAGAAGTTTCAGATTCTGTTGCTGTACCAGTGACAGCAACAGGATCTACAAACATTGGCTTTTTATATTCTTCTTTAACATAATATGATTTAGTAAAGAAGTATACTAATTGAATAATAACTACAGTTAATAACAATAGAGCATATAGAATTGAATAAACTCTAATGATCACATTAGGGATGATTATAACTATTAATGCGACTAAAATTATTTCATAAACCACAGTAGCTAGAACGAAGAATAGAAGTGTAGGAGCTTGAATCGCTTTGCGTATTCTTTTTCTACCGATTAGGTATCCAAATAATAAGAAAAGTAATAATCCTACAACTGTAACAGTACCAGCTATATATGGACTACCTTTTTCTAACATATCCATTTTCAATCAATCTCCTTTTGTGAATTTTACGTCCAGCAAATGCTGATAAAACTATAACTAATGTAACTACAACATATA
>JAEEGL014908793.1_pt1 | contig 10480 bp, 9 predicted proteins | sample 9134231 | NCBI WGS metagenome assembly JAEEGL01 (sample SAMN16246548, study PRJNA631951) | gut metagenome | biome: gut microbiome; feature: rumen; material: fiber-attached | host: Bos | place: Iran: Karaj | collected 2018-10 | reverse complement strand
CCCGCTTCTTGAGGCAGACATCCGTGAGTATGTCGCCAGCGACATCTTCTACCCCAAACGCTACAAGATACATCCCAGAGTCTATTTTATCATCATCAAAACCGATGCCTCCAATATGCAGGACTTTAAGGAGAAGAAAGCGATTCACTCCGTTGAGGAAAACCGGGTGAAGCCTGTCGCTCCAGTCTTAGTGAGGCTGAACGAGGAGTGTGAAGGCTGGTATGAGGGTATCCTTGAGTTCAAGCGAGTGCTTCTGGTACCGGGAACGGGTAAGTTCCAATATCGCGATACGCAGTTTGCTGCCCGTGTGAAGGCTATGTCAGGTATGGACTGCTACCAGCGTATTGTAGAGCATCTGCGTGAGCGTGTCGATGAGCGTAGCCAGTTCCCTTCTGCCAAGGGAAAGAATTTCAAGTTCCGTTACTTAGGTAGAGCTAAATAATTGTATTTATGAATAAGGTGATGCTTATTGGCAATGTTGGCCAGGATCCGGAAGTGCGCTATGTCGATCAGGGCGTGGCTGTGGCCCGTATCCGTCTGGCTACCACCGAAAGGGGATACACATTGCAGAATGGTACTCAGGTGCCTGATCATACCGACTGGCATAATGTGATTCTTTGGCGCCGTCTGGCTGAGATAGTGGAGAAATACGTCCACAAAGGCGACAAACTCTATATTGAGGGCCGTATCTGCTATACCTCTTATGATGACAAACAGGGTCAGCGTCGCTATGCCACAGAGATCTGGGCCGATAACATGGAACTGCTTTCACCGAAGGCTGCTTCCACGAATACCACTATGGTCTCAGAACCTACGGCTGCACTAGAGCCTGACACGAAGACTGACGAGAGTCTTCCGTTCTAATCATGGAGTATTTACAACAGATTCTCAGTGATGTCCATCTGCTGGAGCCTACTACGGGCGCAGTAGTGGCGGGCATCCTTGCCTGCTTGTTGCTTGTATTCTCCGGCTATGCATCAGGATCGGAGATTGCTTTCTTCTCATTGTCACCCAATGATCTCAATGAACTGGATGAGGAGAAGAATGAGGCTGACCAGAAGATTCAAGCACTTCGTGAAGACTCGGAGCGAACGTTGGCCACCATCCTGATCACCAATAATCTGGTGAACGTCACCATCATCATGCTCTGCAACTATTTCTTTGCCCATGTCATCGACTTTGGTATGGCCTACTGGTTGCAGTTTATTGTCATTACCGTCTTACTGACATTTCTGTTGTTGCTTTTCGGAGAGATTATGCCGAAGGTCTATGCAGGACAGCATGCCCTGGCGTTTTGTCGTATGTCGGCTGGTGGCATCGTTGTATTGCGGAAGTTGTTTTACCCTCTTAGCTCTGTTTTGATCCGTTCCGGTATTCTGGCAGAGAAGGTGGTACAGAAGGAGAATCATGTGCTCAGCGTTGACGATCTGGAACAGGCCCTCGAACTGACCGACGAAGACGAGTTGAAGGAAGAGAAAAATATGTTGGAAGGCATTGTGCGTTTCGGTGACGAGACAGCCAAAGAGGTGATGACCTCTCGACAGGATGTCGTAGACCTTGACTTCCGCCTGCCGTTCCCTGAGGTGCTGAAATGTATCGTGGAAAACAACTACTCCCGTATTCCTGTCTATCAGGACACCATCGACAATATTCGTGGCATTCTATATATCAAGGACTTGCTGCCACATCTTTCCAAACCGGCCAATTTCCGTTGGCAGTCGCTTATCCGTCCACCTTACTTTGTTCCTGAGACCAAGAAGATTGATGATCTGTTGCGTGACTTTCAGGAGAACAAGGTGCATATTGCCATCGTAGTAGATGAGTTTGGCGGTACCAGTGGTATCATCACCCTGGAGGATATTCTGGAGGAGATCGTCGGTGAGATCAATGACGAGTATGACGAAGAAGAGAAGAGCTATACGCGTATCAATGCCAATACCTATGTCTTTGAAGGCAAAACGCTGCTCTCTGATTTCTATAAGATCCTTGACCTTGACGATGAGACTTTTGAGGAGGTGGAAGGTGATGCCGACTCACTGGCTGGTCTTCTGTTGGAGATCAAGGGTGATTTCCCCGAGTTGCACGAGCGCATTAACTATCAGAACTACACGTTCGAAGTAACAGAACTTGACGGTCATCGTATCTCAAAAATCAAGGTCGTGATTCACGAGAAACAGTAATCACCAGCCATATTGGGCCCATTGGATGATGCTATCCCACTGATAGGTCTGTATGGCCTTGTTCCAGTTGGGGCGTGTATGAGCGTAGGTATTGCTGGGGAAGAACATACTCACGCAACTGCAATCCTCTTCCTGCACATTGAAATCATCCATCTCGCTAATCAACTGTGAGACGGCACTCATCCATTTGGACGAGTACTTCCTGTATGGCACAGCTTTATCAAAGGCGTTTTTCCAGTTGCCAAAATCTGCCGATGCTACATTCTGCTTTAGGACATTGCCCACATCATACGAATAGCGATAACTTCCATACATGGCATAGTACATGGCGTTTTCAAGATTGAGATTACCAGAGGTGCTGACTTTATCTGCAATGGTGTTGAGCAAAAGTGCCGTGGCCGTAGCCAGATTGTCTAATTCGCTGGTCTTGATAGCTGCCAAAGGCAGACTGTATCCTGCCAGATCACCTGGGGTACGATTGTAATACATGTTCTTCTTGTTTTGGAACACGTCTAAATAATAATCATAATAGTGGTCGATAAGTCTTCTGTAGTCGTCATTCTCTACAAACATATCCGGCACCGTCAGATCAAAAGGTGCTCCCATGTCGGGGACTTCTGCGGGAGATCCCAACACGTAGTCGGTGACATTTCTCAGTTCGTAAGCCACCTCTAAACAGGCGAAACTACAACAGTCGCCAAAGATGAGCTTCAGTTTGTCGTTGCCCATGGCTGTTTCGATGGCTTCCGCCATCTCGGGGATGTTCATCCAATATTTGCCAGAGCCATACGAGGTATTGTCGCCAGTGGAACCTCCGTAGGCCCTGCTGGTGGCGCGTGAGATAGAGTCGTTTTCAGAAATGAGCCATCCGGAGCCATGCCCCCATACCATCAGACCGTAGCTCTTGGCTGGGTACAACTCCTTTGCCTTCGCCAGGGCATGTCTCAATATTGTGGGATCAGCGGCAAGCCCTTCTGGCATGAAGAGTGTATCGATGAGTTCTCCCTTGTAGATACGAGCTAAGAAAGGTGGGGTACTTGATTGTGCGCGGTCGAGATAAATTACCAGGTTCTGATCTTGGGCAAGAGATTTTGAGCCTTCTTTCATTTCATCGAGGTCACTATCAGCAAATGATGCCAGATTATTCTCTGCTGCCATGTAAATAAAGACCGTTCTTCGAGCAATGTTATCATCCGATTCATCATCATTGTGATGACAGGAGCAGAGGGAACCTAATAGGAATAAGGTAATCAGAATCTTCTTCATATATCAATATTTTCGGCAAAGGTACAAAATAAATAAGAAATCATGGCTTGGAATTCACAATTTTTATTATCTTTGCAGCTAAATAAGGAAAACGATAATGAAAAAGATATATTTTTTGCTGGCCGTCATACTTTTAGCCATTTTTGTTGGCGATGCCTATGCCCAGCGTTCACGTCATAAAGCCCGTAGTCGTCATAAGACTGTCCGTACTGTGAAAAGGGCAAAGCATAAATCGCATAAGCGCACGGCCCGCTACCGTTCTAAGACCAGGAAACGTACACCAGTGGATCCCACCTTGCGTGATCCTTTCTACGTACCTTCCGAACTGCAATGTGAGGATACCTGTAGTCATGTTCATGGCATCGACCTGAGCCATTATCAGGGTCAGGTGTTCTGGGAGCATGTTGGTCAGAATACGAAGATGTCGTATGTCTATCTGAAGGCTACTGAGGGCGGTGACCGTATTGACGACCGTTATGAACGTAACATTCAGTTGGCCCATCGTCACGGTATTAAGGTGGGGTCTTACCATTTCTTCCGTCCGAAGACCTCTGCCATTGAGCAGTTGAGGAATTTCAAGATGCAATGCAGACCCTCGGAACAAGACCTGATCCCCATGATAGATATTGAGACGACAGGTGGACTACCTTCTGCTGAGTTCTGTGACTCGCTCATCAAATTCCTGGGTATGGTGGAAAAAGAATACCATCAGCCTCCCTTGCTCTATACGTTCCGGAATTTCTACAACTGGCATCTGCAGGGTAAGGTCAATGACTATAAGCTGATGATAGCTATGTATCAGCCCGAGGAACCCGTACTCGAAGACGGGCGTGATATCACCATGTGGCAATATACCAGTAAGGGACGATTAAAGGGTATCAGCGGCTATGTGGATAAAAGCCGGTTTATGGGAAATCACGGACTCAAGGAAATACGGTTCCGGCACTTCCACCTCGTAGAGACGGCTACTCCTCAATATGAGAGAGCGAGTGGACAAACGAAGCAAAGAAGTTTGTGACGCTCTCAGAAGGATAGTAGCGGAAATAGCGGGCAGAACGGCGCACATGACTGAACATCGCTGAAGTATTGCTGTTGTGGACAAAGATGCTGTCATTGTCCTGAGAGAAATACCAGTCCTGTGAGCGGGTGTTCGTAAAATCAATCAGTTCTTGTGCTATCTTTTCTATGTTCTTATTGGTCTTATCTCCAAGGAAGAACAGTTCTTCTTTCTTAAAACCGAAGAGCAGTATGAGGAATTCGCCTTCCAACTGGCACATCGGAGAGAGATGGAGATTGCCTACCCATTTCATGAATGTCGGCTGATCCACCTTTTTCCCCTCTTGGCGGAGGAATTTTCCTAGCTCTATCAATTGTCGGACTGGCATACCCTCGTTCATGATATGCCGCACGATGCGGAGGATGATGAGCAGCAACTGGCGTGAAATGATGTCGGACTGTTCATCGTCAAGGATATTCTGCAGTTTGTGGTTAAGTAGTGGATTCGTCAGGTGGTCGGCTCTCAAGAACTCGTCTTCCTCCGACTCTTGCTGACATCTGGCGGTGTTTGTCGCATCTTGCCATTGTTGCCATTGAGCGTCAGAAAGTTTCACCGTAAACTGATCCTTGCAATTAAGCAGTCCGTCATAAGCACAAGGCACTACCTGATGCATGAAGGCCAACTGGTAGAGTCGTTCCCACTTGAAGACTGACATCGGTTCGATAGGCTCGCTGATGTTGAATGCGCCACTTCGGAGCAGGCGGAAGAAATTACGCTGGATGATGTTCATGAGTAACGACGGGGATAACGAAAGAAGATAGAGAGCAAGGCCACAATGCCTAATACAAAGGGATAGTAGAGGTAGGGCAGGATGGCGATGGGGTTCAAGGCCGTCAGTCCTGCGGCAATGAGTATCTGGGCGCCATAGGGAATCAATCCCTGAACCATACAAGAGAAGGTATCGAGGATGGAGGCACATTTCTTATTATCGACACCATAGCGATCGCCAATCTGTTTGGCGATACTGCCTACGGTAAGGATGGCCACCGTATTATTGGCGGTGCAGACATCAACGAGCGACACCAAGGCGGCAATGCTGAGCTCGGCTCCCCGTTTGTTTCTTACGCGACGAGTGAGTTGGCATATCAGGAAGTCGATACCTCCACGTTCACGTATCAGTTCCAGCATGCCTCCAGCCATCATCGTTACAATGATCAGTTCGCTCATCGAGAGGATGCCCTCGCCCATGGCACCAAACCATCCGTAAATGTCGAAGCTTCCAGACAATATACCGATGATACCTGTCAGAAGGATGCCCAACGTGAGCACTGCCATCACGTTCATACCGAAGATGGCTGTCACGAGGACTGCCAGGTAAGGAACGACCTTCACCCATTCTACCGGTGGAATCGCTTGCGGAGCACTCATCTGCTGCCCCATGAAGACATAGACCACCAGGATGGTCAGGGCGGCTGGGGCTACAATGAAGACATTGACACGGAACTTATCGTGCAGCCGGCATCCCTGTGTCTGTGTGGCCATGATAGTGGTGTCGGAGATGAACGACAGGTTGTCGCCAAAGAAGGAACCACCGACGATGATTGCTGTCATAAGGGCTACGTCGGTGCCTGTCTCCATTGCGATACCAGCTGCAATAGGTGTCAGCGCAGCGATGGTACCTACGCTGGTACCGATGGACAGGGAGATGAAACAGGCTGCCAGAAAGAGCCCCGCAAAAATCATTTGTGGCGGCAAGAGTGAGAGCGTCAGATTGACGGTGGCATCGATACTGCCCATCGCCTTGGCTGAACTGGCAAAGGCACCTGCCAGCACAAAGATCCAGATCATCAGCATCATCTGTTCGGTGGCGGCACCACGACTATAGGTATTGACACGACTCATCAGCGGTTTACCGCCAAAGATGATGATTGCATAGATACTCGATACCATAAAAGCCACGGTGATGGGTATCTTGTAGAAGTCACCAGCAATGATGCTGGTGACTAAATAGAATGCGATGAACACACCTAATGGCGATAGTGCGATGAGTCCCTTCTTCACTTTTTGCTCTTTTACTTTATTCTTTTATAGTGTCACGCCGTTTTTGAAGATGGATATTTCACGGTAGCCATTGGCCTCGTTCTGGGCTTTCTCACCACTGGCCACAGCTAACACTTTATCAATAAATTCGGGCACCAGCTCCTGCATCGTGCGACCCTCGATGAGCTGTCCGGCCGAGAAGTCAATCCAGTTCTTCTTCCTACGGGCGAGGTCGGGGTTGGTGGCTATCTTCATCGTTGGGACGAAGGTGCCGAAAGGTGTTCCGCGTCCTGTCGTGAAGAGTACCAAGTGACAACCGCATGAGGCAAGGGCCGTAGCAGCTACCAGGTCGTTGCCAGGAGCAGAGAGCAGGTTCAGTCCGTTGTGCTCCAGACGGTCACCATATTCCATCACACCACTAACCGGAGCCTTACCACATTTCTGCGTACATCCCAAAGCCTTATCCTCAAGGGTGGAGATACCTCCGGCTTTATTACCAGGACTTGGGTTCTCACCGACAGGCTCACCATGAGAGAGGAAATAGTTCTTGAAATTGTTGATCATTGATACCGTCTGGTTGAAGAGTTCTTCTGTCTCACAGCGATTCATCAGAATCGTCTCGGCGCCAAACATCTCGGGCACCTCTGTCAGTACGGAAGTACCACCTTGGGCTACAAGCCAGTCGCTGAACTCACCCACGAGCGGATTGGCTGTAATACCTGAGAAGCCGTCGCTACCACCACATTTCAGACCTACACGGAGTTTCGAGACGGGCACCTCCTGACGCTTGTCCTGACGGGCCAGGTTGTAAAGGTCACGCAGGATAGCCATACCAGCCTCCATCTCGTCGTCTACCTTCTGGGTTACAAGCAGTTTGATACGTTCCTTGTCATAATCGCCCAGCATGGTCATGAAATCATCGGGCTGGTTGTTCTCGCAGCCGAGACTCAGCACGAGTACTGCTCCGGCATTGGGATGCAGACAAATGTCACGTAACACCTTGCGGGTGTTCTCATGATCGCCAGAGAGTTGTGAACAACCGTAATTGTGATGCCAGGCATGGATGGCATCAATGCCGTCTTCATGTGTCTCTTTCTTCAGCTCCTCTACCAGTCGTTCGGCAATGCCGTTGACGCAACCTACGGTAGGCACAATCCAAATCTCATTACGTACACCTACATCGCCATTCTTTCTTACATAGCCCTTAAAGGTGCGGTTCTCTTTTTTTATGTCAAGTTTCTCGTCTACAGGCTGATACGTGTATTCAAGTGTGCCAGAAAGATTGGTCTTCAAATTGTTCTCATTCACCCAATCACCAGCCTTCAAGTCTTCCTTTGCATGACCGATAGGATAGCCATATTTAATGATATCGGTGCCCTTTGGGGCATCTTTAATGAGTACCTTGTGCCCTGCGGGCGTGTCCTGGTTCAGGACAATCTGGCGGCCATCCACCTCAACGATGGCTCCTTTCTTCTTGGCCTCCAGACATACAATAACGCTGTCGGCCGGATTAATTTTCAAGTAAGTTGTTTGTTCCATTGTTTTATTATTTATAATAGTAATTATATTGCTTTTCTGCGGTAGAAATCCACGTTTTCCCTCGTCAGAATCTCGATGGGCATGTAGTTCACGGGATTGACTGCACGCTTCATCACGATGGCATTGAAGAGTGCATCGACGCTGGCATAGCCCTGTTGGTAGGCATGCTGGGCAATTAAGAATGAGATACTGCCATTACGCACGCAGACCTCATTCTTGGGCACCATGTCGTAACCCATGATCTGAACGTTACGGCGGTTGGTCTTTTCCAGGAATTCCCCGACGATATGGGCTTTCGAATTAAAAGTGATACAATGGTGAACCTGCGGGTGCTCCTTGAAGAACTTCTCCAGAATGACATCATAATCCTTCTTCTCTTCATCGAGTGGCAGGTCTACCTCAGTGATCTTGATGTCAGGATAGTGGTCCACCATATAATGACGGAAGCCTGTCTCACGGTTGGCCTGCTGTTTGGAACCCACCTTTCCGTCGCGCGTCTGCTTCATCAGCGCCACCTCTTTTTCTTTGTTGGCGATAAGCATCAGCATCTTGGCAGCGAAATAACCGCTGGCAAAAGAATCTTGTCCAAAGAAGGTGAGGGGTTTCAGGTCGGGCATGTAGGAGTCGAGCAATACATAAGGAATGTTGCGCTCAATCAGTTTCTCTGTGAATCGTTGGGTCTGCTCCAATGTGGAGGGAACGATGATGACACCATCGATCTTGGCCGAAAAGAATTCGCGTACCATCTTTGTGAATGCAGGGGGATTGAAACGCTCGTAGTAGATGAACTTCAGGTTGATGCCAAAGTCGCGGCGGAAGTCGGTACAAGCCTGAGCACCTTCCTCTATCTCGTCCCAATAGGCATCCTGTTCGTGCTTAGGCAGCACGCAGTAGAAATTATAGGTCTTGTTGTAGGCGAGGGCAGAGGCATACATGTTGGGACGATAGTCCAGTTCTTCCAAAGCTTTGTTTACCTTCTCCAATGCAGTCTTACTAACGTTCGGACGGTTGTGCAGCACACGGTCTACAGTACCTGTTGAAACGCCTGCATGTGCGGCAATATCCTTAATTGTAATAATCTCCTTTGCCATAATCTTCCGATATTTTTTGCAAAGGTACGAATAAAAATTGAAACAGCCAACATCTTTACCTAAATATTATAATCGAAATCGTTTCCGTAAGTTTTTTGCTAAAATCCTCTTAAATATTTGGTCACATGGAAAAATATCCCTATCTTTGTCGTCGCAAACGAAAAAATGATGTTTAATCTATAGTTAAAACAAGGAAAAATGGCTAAAATCGTAACATTGGGCGAGATCATGCTCCGCCTTTCCCCACAGGGAAACGACCGTTTCATTCAGAGTGAATCATTCCGCATCATCCCTGGTGGTGGTGAGGCTAACGTGGCTATTTCAGTAGCCAACTATGGCCACGAGGCGTATTTCGTCAGTAAGTTGCCAAAACATGAGATTGGACAGATTGCTGTCAATGCCATGCGTCGTTATGGCGTGAACACCGAGTTCATTGCCCGTGGCGGTGACCGTGTTGGTCTCTATTATGCTGAAACCGGTGCCTCGATGCGTCCTTCAAAGGTGATCTACGACCGTGCACACAGTGCTATCGCAGAGGCTGTTCCTGCTGACTTCGATTTCGACAAGATCATGGAGGGAGCTGCTTGGTTCCACTGGAGTGGTATCACACCTGCCATCAGCGATAAGGCTGCTGAGCTCACGAAGCTTGCCTGCGAGGCTGCCAAGCGTCATGGCGTGACCGTTTCTGTCGACCTGAACTTCCGTAAGAAGCTGTGGACCTCTGAGAAGGCTATCTCCATCATGCGCCCATTAATGAAATATGTGGATGTCTGCATTGGTAACGAGGAGGATGCAGAGCTGTGCTTGGGCTTCAAGCCCGATGCAGACGTAGAGGGTGGTAAGACCGATGCTGCCGGCTACGAAGGAATCTTCAAGCAGATGATGAAGGAGTTTGGCTTCAAATATGTCGTTTCAACGCTCCGCGAGAGCTACAGTGCTACGTTCAATGGCTGGAAGGCCCTTATCTATGATGGTAAAGAGTTCTATCAGAGCAAGCGCTATGAGATTAATCCGATCATTGACCGCGTAGGTGGTGGTGACTCGTTCTCCGGTGGCTTGATCCACGGATTGCTGACCAAGGCCACTCAAGGTGAGGCCCTTGAGTTTGCTGTGGCTGCATCGGCTCTGAAGCACACTATCAATGGTGACTTTAACCTGGTATCTGTTGACGAGGTGGAGAGCTTGGCCGGCGGTAACGCCAGCGGCCGCGTTCAGCGCTAATGGTTAATGTTCAATGGTCAATAATTAGATTATGGCAAAGTTTGATAAGATAGCAGTCATGAAGAAGATTGGTGATACCGGTATGGTGCCCGTCTTCTACAACAAAGATCTTGAGACTTGTAAGAATGTGGTGAAGGCCTGCTATG
>JAEEGL014438111.1_pt1 | contig 10480 bp, 10 predicted proteins | sample 9134231 | NCBI WGS metagenome assembly JAEEGL01 (sample SAMN16246548, study PRJNA631951) | gut metagenome | biome: gut microbiome; feature: rumen; material: fiber-attached | host: Bos | place: Iran: Karaj | collected 2018-10 | reverse complement strand
TGGTATAACAACGAACGTATTCAAAAGAAACTTGGATATTTATCACCTGTTCAGTATCGTCTTAAATATTCAAATTAATAAATCTTTTTATTTAGTGAGTACTTGACAGGTACTAGTATCATAAGCTCTTTTTATTTTATTTTAAGTTTGGTATAATGATTTTGATGTGGGTGATAAAGATGTTCATGTTTAAGTGTGATGATATTAATTTTCTTAGAAATATAATGTATATGAAATCAATTATTAATATTATTTTTATTGTAGTACCTATTATCTTGATAGTGATGTTAGTGGTTGATGCTGTAAAAGCTGTAGTTGCTTCAGATGATGGATTGAGAAAAATGTGGAAATCTTTTGTTAAAAGAATAGTGGCTGCTATTTTAGTTTTTTTTGTACCAACTATGGTAAGTTTAGTGTTTTCTACAATAGAAAATGTTACTAATAATAGTATTGCTTGTTATAATGATGCAACAGATGAGAATATACAAAAAATTGCTTCTCGTAAGGCTACTGAATATTTTGAAACTATTGATAAGTCTAATGTAACATTGACACAAATTGCTAAATTAAAAAAATATATAAATAATATGACAGATAAAACTGAACAAGAAGAATATAAGAAAAAACTAGCTGAACTCGAAAAAATTTATGAAGATAGACAGGCAGAAATAGCAAAAAAAGAAGAAGAAGAGCGAAGAGAAATTAGGAGAAGACAAGAAGAAAGAAAAGGTTCTGGAGGCGGAGGTTCTCCAAAAGATAAAACAATTATAGTTGGTGATTCAGAAATAGTAGCAATGTGTGAAAATTATAAGTTGTGTGAAAATAATCAATATTTTGCTAAAATAGGTGAAGGATATTATTGGTTTGTACATACAGCTATTTCACATGTTAATAGTATAGTACAATCTGGTGAATATAATATTGTCATTGTTTTAGGCTCTAATGGGGTTGGTATTTCTAGCAGTGAAGGAACTTCAGAATCAGAAAAATACTTTAATAAAGTTAAATCATTAGCGGAGGGAGAATGGAAGAAACATAATATAGTATATGTATCTGTTAACCCTTGTAATGATTCAGTAGCGGCATCTATGGGATATTATATTAAGCAAGTAGCAATTGATGCATTTAATAAAAATATGAAAACTAAGATATCATCTGCCAACTTATCTAATTTATCTTTTTGTGATACAGCAACTGGTTTAAATATTCATGAAATAGATGCCGGTGATGGTTTGCATTATAATAAAAAAGGTGCTAGTCAAGTATATAATACAATTAAGAATAAATGTTTAAAGAAGTAATAATTTATTATTTAATATGTGTATATAATAAGTTACACTTTTTTATTTTATATGAAGGCTCATAAAAATCATAGTTTATAAGATTTGAGATATTTAAGTTTCGATTACAAGAATGTACAAAGAGTGTGTTTATTTTTGGATTTTGTTTTTTTCAATTAATGAAGGTATAATTGTATTATAAATTAAAGTAAAAGGATGTTGATTATGACATGTATTATCGAAATACTGGTGTCCGACCAGTAATAAATCTATTAAAAAGTGTTATTGAATAGAAATTGTAAATGGCAAGTAGAAATAATAATTATTTATATAGCTAGTGATTAATCATTAGCTATTTTTTATATTTGGAATATTATGTAAATAGGAGTAATAATAATAATTAAAATATTTTATTTTTATTAAATGTGTTATAATAATTTTATATTAGGGGATGTATTGAAGGTGATAAAATGATTATGTTTAGTTGTAATGATATTAATTTTCTTAGAAATATAATGTATGTTAAAGCTATTATTTCCCTTGTTTTTTATGTAATGCCTATTGTGTTAATAATAATGATGGGAATTGATGTGGTAAAGGCGGTTATACATCCAGAAAATGGTTTAAATAGTTTAGGTATGTCTTTTATAAAAAAATTACTGGCTACTGTTTTGTTGTTTTTTGTTCCATCTATAGTTAATTTATCTTTTTCAACAATAAAGAACGTTACTAATAATAGTGTTATTTGTTATAATGAGGCAACAAGTGAGAATATAGAAAAGATAGCTATTAAAAATGCAGATGATTATTGGGCTAATATGGATAAATCTAATGTAACTTTAACACAAATTTCTAAAATGGAAAAACATATCAAAAATATTCCAAATAAAGAAATAAGAGAAGAATATATGGATAAGTTAGAGGAATATAAAGAAATTTATGAAGCTAAACAAGCAGAAATTGCAAAAAAAGAGGCAGAAGAGAGAAAAAAGATAAGGGAAGAACAAGAAAAAAGAAGAGCAAGTTCTAGTGGTGGTGGAGGAAGCACTGGTGGTTCTCCAAAGGATAAAACAATAATAGTTGGTGATTCTGGAGTAGTTATGATGTGTAAGGTTTATAGTTTATGTCAAAATAATACTTATATTGCAGAAATTGGAGAAGGTTATTATTGGCTAGTAAATACAGCTATTCCACAGGTGAATAGTAAAGTTCAATCTGGTGAATATAATATTGCAATATTACTTGGTACTAATGATGTTGGTGCAACTAGTAGTGAAGGTATTTCGCAATCAAATACATATTTTAATAAAGTTAAAGCAATGGCCGAAGGTGAATGGAAAAAGCATAATGTAGTATATGTAGCTGTTAATCATTGTAATGATCCTGTAGCGGCAGCTAATGGATACTATACTAGACAAGTAGCAGTAGATGCTTTTAATAAAAATATGAGGGAAAAAATTGTAGCAGCAAAATTATCTAATTTATCATATTGTGATACAGCAACAGGATTGGTTGCATCAGAAGTAGATGCTGGTGATGGATTACACTATAATGAAAAAGGTGCTAGCCATGTTTATAATGTATTGATGAATACTTGTTTAAAAAAATAAGTTAACCTAAAATTGACTTTATTTTTTTGTGTGTTACAATGGTATTGGAGGCGACTTATATGCAAGAACAACAAATTTTTTGTCAAAGTGGTGTACATAGAACTGAGGAAGAAAAGAAAAGATTGAAGAAAAGATTAAATATAGTAGTGGGTCAAATTAATGGAATTATTAAATCTATTGATGAAGATAAATCTTGTGATGATTTATTAATTAATGCATTAGCTACTAGTAATGCATTAAAGAGTTTTGGTAACGAGGTGTTGAGAGATCATATTAAAAATTGTCCACGAGATGGTAATAATATTGATTCATTTGATAATTTGTTGAGTTTGTTTTTAAAATTAAATATTTAGTATAATGTACCAATGCCGTTGCGATATTGGTTCTTTTTTTGTTATAATAACGTATATTCGTTATTATGGTGATGTTATGGAAAAATATAAAGAAATTGAGAGAAGTATTATTAAAAAGTTTAGAAAAGAAATTTGGAGTAAATTTGTTAAAGCAGTACAAGAATATGAATTGATTAAGGAAAATGATAATATTATGGTTTGTATTTCTGGGGGAAAGGATTCTTTTTTACTTGCAAAGTGTATTCAGGAATTACAAAGGCATGGTAAATTTAAATTTAATGCTTGTTATGTAGTTATGGATCCTGGTTATAAAGATACTAATAGAGAAATGATAATTAATAATGCTAAAGTATTAAATTTACCAATAGAAATGTTTTCTAGTGATATATTCGAAGTAGTTTCTACTGTTGAATCAAGTCCTTGTTATTTATGTGCTAGAATGAGAAGAGGATATCTTTATAGTAAAGCTCAAGAATTAGGGTGTAATAAAATTGCTTTGGGGCATCATTTTGATGATGTTATTGAAACTACTTTGTTATCTATGTTTTATGGATCTGAAATTAAAACCATGATGCCAAAATTGCATAGTGATAATTTTAAAGGATTAGAATTAATTAGGCCGTTATATTTAGTAAAAGAAGAAGCTGTTCTAGCTTGGAAAAAATTTAATGATTTGACGTTTTTAAATTGTGCTTGTAGATTTACAGAAAGTTGTGCAACAAATAATACTGATAGTAAACGTTTAGAAATGAAAAATTTGATTAAAGATCTTAGAAAAGTTAATAAAAATATTGATTATAATATATTTAAAAGTGTAGACAATGTTAATTTGAATTGTATTTTAGGCACAAAAAGAAATGGTGTTTATAAAAGCTTTTTAGATGATTATAATAGCAAAGTTGATAGTGATAGCAATGATTAAAAAAGAAATAGTTATTAATAGTGAAAGAAATTTAGATAAATTTTATAAAAAAGTTAAATTTTATAAATCTATTGTTTATAAGTTTACATTTTTTTATTCAGATAATGATGAGATAGGGGATATTATTGAAGCTTTAAATATAAAAAACAGGTATAAAAGAATTAGTTTTATTTATGATAATGTTTGTAGTATTATTGATTCTTATGTAGCAAATAAAAATTTTTGTGGTTTCAAAAATCATAAATGTTTAACGCAACAAAAAGAAGGTTGTAAGTATAAAAATGGTTGTTGTAGAAGATGTTTATATCAATCTAATAAAGGATGTACTACATCAAATTTAACATGTAAATTTTTTTATTGTGAAAAGGTAAAACAAAAACATAAAATATTAACTATGGATGATATTAAGATATTGAGGTGTTTTTCTTGTAGGCAAAGAGAGATTGTAAGGCATGATTATTTTTCATCTAGAGAAGAAGTGATAAGTGATTTGTATGTTGGTAGTTTGATTATATTTACTATTAGAATCATTTTTAGACACATAAAAAGGATTATTATATTAAATAAAAGAAATATCAAATAATATAGTGTATACAGAATAAATTGGTATTTAGTAAAATACAGAGATAATTTTTCATAATAATGTCAGTTAATTTTTGTTTATTATATGATGAAAAGGCAATAAAATTTATTTGTATTTTATTGTTAGTTTGTAGTATAGTGAAGATATAATGAATAAGAAAGGTAGGTTGATATGATGGTAGAACAAAATGATCTTGTAACTAAAAATAAAGGAAAGGGAGTAACAATAGTAATTATATTATTAATTTTGGTAATATTGAGTCTTATTTGTTATATTTGTTATGATAAAGGTATAATTTTTGGTAAAAGGGATCCTGATTTAGTTACGTGTGTGGTACCAGGAAATGATGAGCAAAATAAAAATGAAGATGAAAGTGTTGCATTTTCTGATAGTGAATTGGAAAAGTATGTTAATTATATTACACCTTTGAATCTTGGACCATCGCCATTATTATATGATGTAAATACAGTTAGTTCAAAAAGTCTTTCGGCTGTGGATAAAATACAGTATATTGGATCATATGTATATAGTAAACATATTTCAGTATCAGATTATAAATATGACATAATATCAGAAAACAACGTAAAAAGTGCAGTTGAAGAGGTATATGGACCAAATTCATATCAAAAAGCTACTTTTAATTTAGGGTGTGGGGATTATAAACTTAATGAAAGTGAAAAGAATTATTATGCTAGAACTGGATGTGGTGGATCATCTTCAACATCTGTAAGTAATGTTATTTTGGGTTATAAGGCTACTAAAAGTAAATTAGAAATTACTACTAGTTATGTATTCTTTGATGCTATGAAAAATAAGATTTACAAAGATTATAATAAAAGTGTTCCTTTAGATGATTATGTAGTGGGAAATACAGAAAGTATAGAACAATACTTAAGAAAATATATAAAAAATAATAAAGATAAGTTAAGTACTATAATTTATACTTTTGAAAGTTCTGATGGAAGAAATTACTATTTTACAGGATTTAAGAATAATAAATAAAAAGTGTTTGTTTGTCAAATAATTGTTTGTTTAGAGTGACGAAAGTCACTTTTTTATATTATTATTTATTTTATTTGAAAAGTTTGATTGATTCATTTTAATTAATATTATATAATTTATATAGAATAAAAGATGATAGAGGGAGTGATACTAGTGAGTGATAGGGAACTAGAACTTATAGATAAATATTTTAATGCTGCGAATTATTTGGCTGCTGGTCAATTATATTTACTTGATAATCCTCTTTTAAGACGCCCATTAAAGATTGAGGATGTTAAGAGAAATATTGTTGGACATTGGGGAACTGTACCAGGACAAAATTTTATTTATGTACATTTGAATAGAATTATAAAGAAATATAATTTGGATATGATTTATTTATCAGGTCCTGGTCATGGTGGTAATGCAATGGTTGCAAATACTTATCTTGAAGGTACTTATAGTGAAATATATCCTAATATTACTGAAGATATTGAAGGAATGAAGAAATTATTTAAACAATTTTCATTTCCTGGTGGAATTTCTTCTCATGTAGCTCCTGAAACACCTGGTTCTATTAATGAGGGTGGAGAACTTGGATATAGTCTTTCTCATGCGTATGGTGCAGTGCTTGATAATCCTAATTTAATTGCGGCTTGTGTAGTAGGAGATGGTGAAGCAGAAACTGGACCTTTAGCAACTAGTTGGCATGGTAATAAGTTTATAAATCCTAAAACTGATGGGGCAGTACTTCCTATATTGCATTTGAATGGATATAAAATTGCTAATCCTACTATTTTTAGTAGAATTAGCAGAGCTGAGTTAATTGCATTTTTTAAGGGATGTGGCTATGAACCTTTTGTCGTTGAAGGAACTAATCCTAAAACGATGCATAAAAAGATGGCAGCTGCATTAGATAAGGCAGTAGCTATTATTAAGGATATTTGGTATCAATCTAGATTTAAAAATTCTAATAAGCGATATGCATGGCCAGTAATAATTTTAAAAACACCTAAGGGATGGACTGGTCCTAAGTTTGTAGAAGATAAGCAAATAGAAGGGACTTTTAGAGCACATCAAGTACCAATTTCAATATCTCGTGATAACGATAAAAATTTATCTATATTAGAAAATTGGTTAAAGAGTTATCATCCTGAACAATTATTTAATAAGAAAGGTCGTTTAAAGAGAGAATTAAAGGTATTGGTACCTGAGGGTAATAAACGTATGGGAATGAATCCTCATGCTAATGGGGGATTATTACTTAAGGAATTACGTACTCCTGATTTTAGAAATTATGGTGTTAATGTTGAAGCACCCGGTTCTGTGGTAGCTCAGGATATGATGGAATTAGGTGCTTATGTTAGAGATGTAATAAAACTTAATGATGATAATAGAAATTTTAGAGTTTTTGGTCCGGATGAAGCATTATCTAATCGTTTGAATCATATTTTTGAAGTTACTAATCGTCAATTCGTAGTGCTTAAATATCCTTATGATGAATATTTAGCTAACGATGGTAGAGTAATGGATTCTTATCTTTCTGAACATATGTGCCAAGGATGGTTAGAGGGTTATTTATTAACTGGTAGGCATGGTTTTTTCCACAGCTATGAGGCTTTTGTAAGAATTGTTGATTCAATGGCATCTCAGCATGCTAAGTGGTTGAAAGTAACACGTGAGCTTCCATGGAGAAGGCCAATTGCTTCTTTGAATTATGTGTTGGCTAGTCATATTTGGCAACAAGATCACAATGGTTATACTCATCAAGATCCAGGCTTTTTAAATCATTTGGTAACTAAAAAGGCGGATATTGTAAGAATTTATTTACCTCCTGATGCCAATTGCTTAATTTCTTGTTTTGATCACTGTATTAAGAGTAAAAATTATATAAATGTTATAGTTGCTAGTAAACATCCTAGACCACAATGGTTAAGTATGGAGGATGCTGTAAAACATTGTACTGAGGGTATTGGTATTTGGAGTTTTGCTAGTAATGATAAAGGAAGTGAGCCTGATTTAGTTATGGCTTGTGCTGGTGATACACCAACGCTTGAGGTTTTAGCTGCAACTTCAATGCTTAGAACTTATTTCCCAGAATTAAAAATAAGAGTTGTAAATGTTGTTGATTTAATGAAATTGCAATCTAATACTGCACATCCACATGGTTTAATAGATGAAGATTATGATATGTTGTTTACTAAAGATAAACCAATAATTTTTGCTTTCCATGGTTATCCATCATTAATTCATCAATTGGTTTATAAAAGAAATAATAAGAATATTCATGTTCATGGTTACAAAGAAGAAGGTACAATTACAACTCCATTTGATATGAGAGTTCAAAATCATATTGATAGGTACCATTTAGTAATGGATGCATTAAAATATTTACCTTCACTTGGTAATAGAGGGGCATTTTTAAATCAATTATGTAAAGAAAAATTAGTAGAACATAAAGAATATATTAAAGAATATGGTGAAGACATGCCAGAAATAAAAAATTGGAAATTTAATAATTAGTTTGTATTCATAAAAAGCTTAGGAATAACTTAAGCTTTTTTTCATATTATTAACTGGGTGATAAAGTGAAAGTTATTAATTGGAAGAACTTGATGATAAATATATTAATTCCAGTTTTATTAGGTATATTAGTGGGATTAATCACTAATGGTTCAAGTGGTTATAGAGATTTAATAAAGCCTGATTTTGCACCACCAGGTATAATATTTCCTATTATGTGGTTTATACTTTATACATTAATGGGTATATCTATTTATTTAGTTAAAGAAAGTGGTAGTCCTTTTAAAGATAAATCAGTAAGTATTTATATAATTCAGTTGGTAGTTAATTATTTGTGGTCATTTATTTTCTTTGTATTTAATTTACAATTATTGTCTTTTTTCTGGATTATTTTATTAATTGTATTAGTTGGCATTATGATAGTTAGATTTTTTTGGATTAATAATCTGTCGGCATATCTTCAAGTTCCATATTTATTGTGGCTTATTTATGCATCTGTTTTAAATTTATTGGTATATTTTTTAAATTAAATTTGATCATCTAAAAAAGATGATTTTTTTCTTTTATTAATTTCTTTATTATTATGGTATACTTAACTATATAGTAGGTGATATAGTGATAAAAAAACGTGTAGTATCATTTGATTTATTGAAAGTATTTTCTTGTATAGCAGTTATTTTAATTCATCTTAGTGCGATTATTTTAGATAATAGGGGAGTTCATACTATTTATTTTAAAACGGCAAATATTTATGCATCTATTGCTCATTTTGCTGTTCCTGTTTTTATTATGATAAGTGGTGCTTTTTTATTAAGTAAGAATAAAGAACTATCTATAAAAGAAGTTTATAAAAAGTATGTTTTTCGGATTGGGATAATATATATATTGATGGGTATTTTTTATTAAATTTTTAATTTTTATATTGATGGAATGCACAATTTGACGTTAGTAAATATATTTAATATGTTTTTACAGGTGTTATTTGGAAATTGTGAAGTATTTTTGTGGTATTTATATATGATGATTGGTATTTATATGTTGTATCCAATTATTTACAAGATTAAAGTTTTGGATAGGAAATATTTTCGATATTTATTGATAGTTTTATTTATATTATCTTGTTTTACTTGGTCTTTTAATGAATTTTCATCTTTTTTTGGTATGAATGTAAGATTTTATAATCAATTTAATTTTTCTATATATATATTTTATTTTTTACTTGGTTATTATTTATATAATTATAAATTATCTAGAATGGTTGAGATTATATTTATAATGTTAATACCAGTGATGTCTTTTCTTACTGTATATTTATCAAATGCTTATTGTTTAAAATTAAGAACTTTTAATCTTAATTTTGTTAATTATTATTCGATTAATATTGTTATATTAAGTATTGGTATTTTTTGTTTATTTAAAGTAATAATGAGAAAAGTAAAATTTGGGAATAATTCTACAAAGATAATTAATGTGTTATCTAGTGCAACATTACCGATTTATTTGTGGCATATGTTGGTTATAGATTTAATAAAAAAATATAATTTCATTCATTTTACTAAGTTTATTAATGTTGTTTTATTACCTGTTTATTCATTATTTATTTTTATTTTTTGGTTAGTATTTTATTTTTTTGTCAAAATGGTGTGTAAAGTATTTAAAAGTGTATTAAAATAAATATAGATAGTTTCTTTGTTTTTAAAATATGTGTTATAATGTTGTATGATTGGAGGAATATTCATGAATGGAAATTTTAGTATTTTAGATAGATATGGTGAAGATTTTACACAGAAGGAATATGTAACTAATCCAGCGATAGGAAGAGATGCTCAAATTAAAGAGTTAATATTATTGTTACTTACTCCTGAAAAATCAGCCATTTTAACTGGTAAACCTGGTATAGGTAAAACTGCTATTGTTGAAGGTCTTGCTTATAGAATTCAAAGAGAAGAGGTTCCTGATGCTTTAAAGGGATATAGTATTATTAATATAAAAACGGCTTCTCTTTTAGGAACTATGCCTAACGGAGAAAGTAAAGTTCAAATGATGATAGATGAATTAAAGGAAAAAGAAAAAATTATTTTGTTTATCGATGAAATTCATATGTTGATTGGTGCTAATGATACTTCTTCTATGGATTTTGCTAATATATTTAAGGAAGGATTAGGTAGGGGTAGTATTAAAGTAGTTGGTGCTACTACTAGTGATGAATATGAGAAATATATTTTAAG
>JAEEGL013466291.1_pt1 | contig 10480 bp, 9 predicted proteins | sample 9134231 | NCBI WGS metagenome assembly JAEEGL01 (sample SAMN16246548, study PRJNA631951) | gut metagenome | biome: gut microbiome; feature: rumen; material: fiber-attached | host: Bos | place: Iran: Karaj | collected 2018-10 | reverse complement strand
TTCAAGCCCCGGCGCCCCGGCCGGCGGCCCCAGCGCAACCCACCTTCCAGCCACTGGTCGCCCCCTCCCCCGCACCCGCGCCCCGCACCGACGGCGCGATGACCGAAGAGTGGGTCGATCCCGCCCTTGTGGCCGATTTGAATCTCCGCTCCGACGCCCCCTACCAAGGGCATCCCCGGCGCGTAACGGGGCAGCTCCGCAACGCGCCGCTAGCGCAGGCGACCCCCTCCCGTTACCGCCTGCTTGTCCGCAAGGACGGCCAAATCCTCACGCTCTGCTACATCCACGGCGACGCCGCCGCCCTGCGCCCCTACACCGGCAAGAACGTATCCATCCGCGGCAAGGAATACTGGGTGGACGAGGACGCCTCGATTCCCGTCGTCGTGGTAGGGCGAATCGCCCCCGCCGGGGAATGACCCCGCCCGCCCAGCCGGGCTGGACGGGACTCCTCGGGGGCACGTTCAACCCAGTGCACGAAGGGCACCTCGCGCTGGCGCGCGCGGCCCGCGAGGAGTTCGGCATGGATGAAGTCTGGCTGATTCCCTGCGCCGTTCCGCCGCACAAGCCGGCGACGGGCCTCGCGCCCGATGCGGACCGGCTGGCGATGTTGCGCCTCGCAACGGCGGGCGACCCGGCCTTGCGCGTCTCGGACATCGAGATGCGCCTTCCGCCCCCCTCCTGGACACTGCGGACGCTGGACGCCCTGCGTGCGGAACACCCGGAACGCCGGTTCGCCTTCATCATCGGCGGCGACACCCCGGCGCAGCTGCACACTTGGCACGAGCCGCTGCAAGTGTTGGAGAGGGCGCGCTTCGTGACCCTCGCCCGGGCGGGATACGGCAAGCCGCCGCCGGAGTCCTTGCGCCTTCCCGCCCCCTGGCCGGAGCGCCTTCTCGCCGACTACCGCGAGGTCCGGCTCCCCGACGTCTCCTCCAGCGGCATCCGCGAACGCATCCGCCGCGGCGAGCCCATCGACGGCCTTGTCCCGGCCGCCGTCATCCGCTATATTGCAGAGAAAGGTTTGTACCAATGAACGCCACGACAAAATCCCCCGCAGCAAAGAAGCCGGCCGCGAAGAAACCGGCCGCCGCGAAAAAGGCCCCGGCCAAGAAAGCCGCGTCCCCCCGGAAGCCCGCCGCCAAGAAAGCCACCGCGGCGAAGAAGCCCGCGGCCACCGGAAAGCCCCGCGCCCCGCGCAGGCCCAAGGCCCCCGCCGACCCCGCACTCGCCCTGGTCCAGCGCGTCCGCGGAATCCTCGACGCCAAGAAGGGCGAAGACATCCGCATCCTCGACGTCCGCGGCATCAGCGGCGTCACCGACCACATGATCCTCTGCTCGGGGATCAGCTCCCCGCACCTGCGCGCCCTCTCGGAAGCGGTCGCCAAGGAACTCCGCGCCTCCACTCCGCCCATCGCGCCGCACCGCAGCGCGGGGACCGTCGAAAGCGGCTGGATGGTCCTCGACTACCACCAATTCGTCGTCCACCTTTTCACGCCCCAGATGCGCGCCTACTACGCGCTCGAAAACCTCTGGAAGGACGCCCCCCAGGCCTGACGTCCGGTTCCCGCCACGCGGATGCCCTCTCCCGCTCCAGTCCCCGAATCCCGCCCCTCCGGGGGCAATGAGGCGCCCGAAGCCCCCCGGACGGCCCCGGCCTCCGATCCGCCCCGCCGCCACCGGGTTCTCCGCGCATCCGCATTCCTTCTCGTCCTCGGCATCCTCCTCGCCGCCGCCGAATATGCCAGCACCCTCTGGCTCGGCCACCGCTCCACCCATTACATCGTCCCCGGCACCTCCAACGGTTCCCCCGCATGGGTGGACAACCCCGCGTTTGCCCTGCGCTTCGCCCTGCCCCGCGCCGCCGGACTCCCACCGCCCATGGCCGCCGTCCGGGACTCCGAGGACCGCGCCTACCGTGTCGCCGTCCTGACCGACTCCACCCCCCTGGGCCCCTCCCCCGACTCGGCCGACTTCTCGTTCCCGCGCCAGCTCGAAGTCCTCCTCCGCGCACGCCTTCCCGGCCTGCCCGTCGAGGTCCTCCACCTCACCGTCCCCTCCGCCAATTCGCACGTCCTGCGCGAGATCGCCCGCGACCTCCCCCTCCTCCGCCCCGACGCCGTCGTCGTCGTCTGCGGCAACGACGAAATCGCCGGCCCCTGCGGACCCGCCGCCCCCGCCGCCCTCGGGCCCGCGCCCTGGCCGCTCCATCCCGGACCCGCCTTCGCCCGCCCCTTCGTGCTCTTCTCCCGCCTCCGCCTCGCCCAGGCCCTGGCCGCGCTCGCCGTGCGCCTCGCCCCCGACCGCGCCGACCGCGCCGTGTGGACCACCTTCGAACCCCAGCTCGCGACCGGCTGGCTGCCCCCCGACGCCCCCTCCCTCGCGGACGCCCGCGAAGCCTACTCCGACAACCTCGACGCCATCTTCGCCCTCGCCGCCGCCGCTTCTCCGACCGTCATCGCCTGCACCACGCCCGTGAACCTCCGCGACTGCCCGCCCGTCGCCTCCGTCTGGTCCGCCGACCCCGACACCGCGCAGCTCGACCGCGAAGCCCTTTTCCGCGCCTCCGCCAACGAAACCCTCTATCCCGACGAAGCCGCCCGCCTCTGCGACGCCATCCTCCTGCGCACCCCCGGGCATGCCGAAGCCCTCTATCTTTCCGGACGCCTGGCCCTCCGCCGCGGGCACCCCGACCTCGCCGCCCGCCAGCTTTCCGCCGCGCGCGACAACGACCTCTTCCGCCGCCGCTGCGATTCCACCTTCAACCTCCTCCTCGCCAACGCCGCGGACCGCGCCGAAATCCACCTCCTCGACGCGGCGGCCCTCTTCGCCGGGAGAGCCCCCGACGGCGTCCCCGGCAACGAATACTTCCTCGACCCCGTCCACATGACCTTCGAGGGCCACCATCTCCTCGCCAGCGCCATCCTCGACACCCTCTCCGCCCTCGACGCCCTCCCCGACGGCCCCACCGCCGACCTCCCTTCCGCATCCGGCTCCGGCGACCCGCCGGCCCTCCCCGGCGCCGCCGACCTGGCCGACGCCATGCTCTACCATCCCTGGGGCCGCGCCGCCGACCTCGCCGCAACCCTTTCCGCCCTGCGCACCCCCCCCTACCGCGACCTGTCCTTCCAGTCCGCAGCCGTGGCCCGCATTTCCGGGGAAAAAACCACCGCCGACTCCCAGGCCGCCGCCCTGGCCAACCTCGCCCCCTCCATATACGCCCGCCGCCTCGCCGCCGCACCCAACGACGCCCGCCTTCCCCGCCTGGCCGCCGTCGACCTCCTGCGCGCAGGCCACCCAAGCGATGCCGCCGCGCCCGCCGCCGCGGCGGCCGCCGCATGGCCCCACCGCCCCGACATCCGCGCCATCCCCATCCTCATCGACCTCCTCCCCCACAACCCCGACGCCGCCGCGGAAGCCGAACTGGACGCACTCCGCGCCTCCGATTCTGGAATCGCGGAAAACGAAAAGCGCCTCCGCGAACTCAACGCCGCCGAGGACAAGGCCAAGCGGCGCGCCGTGAAAGCCCACAACAACGCAAGCAACCTCGCAGAAGACCTCAAGGATCGGATCAACGAAGACCTGACCGCCTGGGTCGAATCCCTCCCCGACGACGACCTGGCCCGCACCGACGTTTCCTGGCCCGTATCCCTCGTTCAGGCCGTGCGCTCAGCCAAGGTGCAGGCCGTCGAGGCCGCCACCCGTTTCGACGCCGCATCCAACGCCCTCGCAACCGCCGAAGCCGAACTCGCCGCCGTGCAGGCCGAACTCGATGAAGCCAACCGGAAGGCCGAGGCCGCGACCGCCGAATTCAAGGCATCCCAGGCCGCCACCGAAAAAGCCCGTTCCGCCGGAGGTTCCGGCGATTCCCTCGCCGCCGCCCAGACCCTGACCGACCTCATACGCAAGACCGACCGCCTCCAGTCCATGGAACTGGCCGCCCTCACCTCCGCCCGGATGATTGCCCAGCGCATCCCGCCGCTCCAGGCCGCACGCGACGCCCGCCCGGCCGAATTCGACACCGAACGGGCCGACCTTGACCTCGCCGCCCGCCGCCGCGGAGGAGCCATCCGCGACCTCCGCATGGTTTGGCTCGGCGACCGCGAAAAGCTGCTCGCCGACATCCCCGCCGACGGCGGCGGTGACCGCGAAGGCATCTCCCCGCCCGGTCTCTGGGGCCCGCCATACCCCGGGAAACTGGCGCTCAAGGCCCGCGGCGCCGCACGCGACGAGGAAGCCATGCAAACCGAATACGAGGCAGCCCGCACCGCGCGCAGGGAACTCGAAGCCGCCCGCACCGCACGTCTCCGCGGCCTCCGCAAAAACATCTCCAACCGCATCTTCGCCGAAACCCTTCCCCGCTTCCTGTCGCACGGTTCCCCCGGCGACGGCATGGACGAATCCTCCGCCCTCCCTCGCCCCACCCCGACCGATCTGGCCGCCGCACACGCACTCGGCACCGCCCTCTCGGCCCGTTCCCTCCATTCCCTGGCCGTTCCCTGGTTCAGCTGGATCCTCGACAACGCCCCCGACCGCACGGAAACCGTCATCGCCCTGGCCGACGCCCTCCGGGAGCTCGGCTATGGCGACGAAGCCCTGTCCGTCCTCCGCGCCGCATCCGACCGGCTTCCTTCCGACCCCGACCTCCTCGAAGCCCTCGGCTACCATTTCTGCCTCCTCCGCAACGGCGATGCATCCGATGCCTGTTACGAGCGGGCCGACCGCATTGTCCCCTACCGCGACTCCCGCTTCCTCCGGCGCGCCCGCGGCTACCGGGAATTCGGCCACGCATCCCGCACCTGGCGCACCCTCCAGCAGTACCTCGAATTCCATCCCGGCGATCCCGTGGCCCAGGCCGAAGTCGCGCCCATCATGCCCTCTAACTACACCCCCGAAGAAAAAACACCCGCGCCGCCCAAACCCTCCCTGCTCGACGCCCTCAAGGAATGATGTCCCCCCCTCCCCTTCAAGCGGTCATACTCCTCGGCGGCGCCGGAACCCGCATCGCCGCCCTCTACCCCGGCCTCCCCAAGGCCCTCGTCCCCGTCGCCGGACGCCCCTTCATCGAGCACCAACTCCTCTGGCTCGCCCGCAACGGCATCCGCCGCGTCCATCTCGCCGCGGGCATCAAGGCGGGTCCCCTCGAAGACTGGCTCGCGACCCCCCGCCCCGCCGACCTCCAATCCCTCGACATCACCCTCTCCCGCGAACCCACCCCCCTCGGCACCGGCGGCGCCCTCCGCCACCTCCTGCCCATCCTCTCCGACGCCCCCGCCCTCCTCTCCTTCAACGGCGACACCCTCACCCCCAACCTCGACCTCTCCGCCACCCTGCCCTCCGATTTCGCCCACGCCCACCTCTGGGCCATCCCCGTCCCCGACGCCACCCGCTACGGCACCCTAGAATTCGACCCCGCCACTCGCCGCGTCACCGCCTTCCGCGAAAAAGCCGCCACCGCCTCCGGCCACGTCAACGCCGGCATCTACCTCCTCCCCCGCGCCCTCCTCGAAACCATCCCCGACGGACGCCCCGTCTCCCTCGAAACCGAATGCCTCCCCCGCTGGGCCGCCGCCTCCCTCCTCCTCGCCCACCCCGCCCCCCCTCCCCTCCTCGACATGGGCACCCCCGACGGCCTCGCCGAAATGATCCGCTTCCTGCAAGCCGAAACCCGAAATCTGAAATCTGAGATTTGAAATTTGAAATTTGAGATCTGAAATCTGAAATTCCCCATGCCCTTCCTTCACTACCTCGCCGCCCACCGCACCCCGACCCTCGACGCCTTCTTCCAGGCCGTCTCCGATATTGGCCACGGCTACCTCCTCCTCGCCATGGGCGCCGCCATCCTCTGGTTCGCCAGCCCCCGCATCGGCTACCGCGCCTTCTTCGGCACCCTGGCCGCCGACACCCTCGGCGACATCGTCAAGGCCCTCGCCCGCGTCCCCCGCCCGTGGATTCTCGACCCCACCTTCCTCCCCGTCCCGTCCGCCCAGGCCGCCGTCACCTCATACTCCTTCCCGAGCGGCCACACCACCCTCTTCAGCGCCTTCCTCCTGATCCTGGCCGTCTCCCTCCCGGCCCCCTGGCGCCGCCGCGCCCTTCCGACAGCCATCGCCCTCTCCCTGCTCATGGCCCTGAGCCGCATGTACCTCGGCGTCCACACCCCCTGGGATGTCTCCGCCGGCTTCCTCCTGGCCGCCGCCGTCGCCTTCGCGACCGTCCGCCTCGCCCCCCGCATCGAAAGCTCCCCGCGCGCCCGCGCCGCCGCCGCCCTCGTCCTCCTGCTGGCCGTCGCCGCCATCTGGACCGCCTTCGCTCTCCTCCCTCCACCCGAAGACAACCCCCTGTACGCCAAGAGCATCTACCGCGACCTCTGCGCCCTACTCGCCCTCCTCCCCGCGGCCCTCCTCGAACGCCGTTTCGTCAAGCACGCCCCCTCCACCCTCCCGCCCGCCTACCGCCTCCCCGCCCTCCTCCTGGGCCTCTGGGGACTCCTCTTCACCGTCAACAACCTTCCCCTTCTCCTCCGCCCCGCCCTCGGCCCCATCCTCGCCGGCAACCTCGCCGCTGCGGCCAACCCCCTCTGGATCGCCCTCCTCTTCCCCCTCCTCCTCATCCCCCTCCGCCGCACTTGATTTCCCCTCATCCCCCCGCGAAGAGCTCCGCCTGGTAGCCCGCCTTCAGCCCGTACACGCCCGTTCCCTTCCGTTCCAGCGCCGCGTCCCCCAGCACCCACTGCCGAACCTTGCCCACGCCACGCTGGCACTCGGGGAACACCGCCGCGTTGTACGCCGACGCCAACGCATCCAGCCGCAAATCCCCGCGCGCCAGCAAAACCTCCCGCAGCACCCGCGGACCGTCCCGTTCCAGCAGCCCCGCCCGCCCGTCTCTGAGCACCAGCGCATCCGGCATCGACCGGGCCAGCCGCTCCAGCAGCCGCGCATCCCCGACCGCCCCCGACAGCGCCCCCAAGGGCACCGCCGCCCCCGCCCGCCGCAACGCATCCCTGAGCCGAGCATCCACCGCGTCGGCCTCCTCCACCCCAAGCACCGTAAACACGCCCCGGCGGAGCCCGATCCTCCCCGGCGCCGCGTCGTGCAGCACCAGCAGCGCACCCGTCGGCGACACCCCCTCCCACTCCACCTCCGTCCGGGCCGCCGCCGCCCATTCCCCCGCCATCATCGCGCCACCGGCCCCCTCCAGCACCGCCCGCGCCGCCCCGTACAACCCATCAGCCGCCCGTTGCGCCGCATTCCCCGACAGCGCCTCCAGCGCACGTTCCAGAATCTGCCTCGCCCGCTCCCTCGTCACCCCGAGCTTCTCCCCCACCCTCGCCAACGGGACCTCGTGCAACCCCACACCGCCCCCCTCCCCGTCAAGCGCCCGCCGTGCCCACACCGCCGCCCTCCACCGTTCCGGCAACGCCCCCTCCAGCCACTCCACGAACCTCATCCCGCCTCCTTCCCGATTGGCTCCGCCTTCCTCTCGTCACTCCCCCAAGTTCGGCCCCGTCGCACCCGCCACCAGGCGCCCATACTCCTCCTCCGTCAGCAACCCCTTCTCCAGCGCCAGCTCCTTGAGGGTCATCCCCCGCGCCAGCCCCTCCTTGACGAGCCCCGCCACCTGGTCGTATCCCAACCGCGGGTTCAGGATGGTCGCCAACCCCGCGCTCCGCTCCAGGTTCGCCCGGCACCGTTCCTCCCGCGCCTCGATGCCCGCCACGCACTTCTCCGCGAGCAGCCCCGCCGCCCGTTCCAGGAGTTCCAGCTCCCGCAACACGTCGGCAGCGACCAGCGGCATGTGGGTGTTCAGCTCCAGCTGCCCCGCGCCGCACGCGAGCGCCACCGCGTGGTCCAGCCCCTGGACCTGCATCATCGCCATGTTGACCGCCTCGCAGATGGACGGATTCACCTTCCCCGGCATGATGCTCGACCCCGGCTCCACCGCCGGCAGCGAAATCTCTCCGAGTCCCGTGTTCGGGCCCGAAGCCAGCAACCGCAGGTTGTTCGCAATCTGCTGGATGTCCAGCGCCGCGCAGCGCACCGCCCCCGACAGAGCCGCGAAGTCGGACAGGAACTGCGTCGCCTGCAAGCCGTCTTCCGCCACGCGGAACCGCAACCCCGTGCGCCGGTTCAGCGCCGCGATCAAATCCTTCCGGAAAGCCTTCCCCGTGTTGACCCCCGTGCCCACCGCATTGCCGCCCGCCCCCAGCTCCAGCAGCGCCTCCCCGCCACGTCCTAGCCGTGCCGAAGCCTTCGCCACCGCCACGCCCCACGCCGCGAACTCCTGTCCAAGTGTGACCGGCACCGCGTCCTGAAGATGCGTCCGCCCCGACTTCACCACCTTGGCGAACTCCTTCCCCTTCCGCTTCAGCGCCTCCGCGAGCCCGTCCAGCGCCTCACGCACCCCGGGGAGCGCCAGCACCGCCGCGACCTTCGCCCCGGAAGGGAACGTATTGTTCGTCGACTGCCCCATGTTCACGTCGTCGTTCGGATGCACCGGCGACTTGCCCCCCCGCTTGCCGCCCAACCGCACGTTCGCGAGGTTCGCGACCACCTCGTTGAGGTTCATGTGCGACGACGTGCCCGACCCGGCCTGGTACACCGGCAGGGCGAACTCCCCGTCCATCCTTCCCGACATCACCTCCCCGCAGGCCCACGCAATCGCCTCCGCCTTCTCCCGCGGGAGCCGCCCCTCGGCGAGGTTCGCGTCCGCCGCCGACGCCTTGACCAGCGCCATGCCCCGAACCACCTCCATCGGCAACCGCTCCTCTTCCCCGAACGGGAAATTCTCCATCGACCTCGACGTCTGCGCCCCGTACCACGCCTCGCCCGGCACCATCCGTTCCCCCATCGAATCCCTCTCGATCCTGCACTTCGATTTCATCGTCTTCATGCCCCCACCATACCCCACCCCCTCCCTCCCCGTCCATCCCCATGTTGCCCCCGCCCCTCCCATATCTTTTCAAACAGGAAAAACATATGACATTCCCTCGCTTTTCCCCTTTCTCCCCCTCCATGAAAACGCGGGCTCTTTTCCCCTCTCCCGCCGCCGTTTTGCCCGGGCCGTGCCGCCGGGCCGCCCACCGCATTTGACATCCCCTCCCCCCATCTGCTACGCTTGCCCACCGAAAAACCCACTGACGAAGGAGCCACCATGCAACTGACCGTCAAAGAAGCGGCGAAGGAACTGAACGTTGCCGAGAAAACCGTTTACCGCTGGATCCAGTCCGGCGGCCTCCCCGCCTACCGCGTGGCCGGCGAATACCGCATCAACCGCGCCATGCTCTACGACTGGGCCGGTTCCCGCAAGGGCCGCGCCGGCGATTCCCCGGCCCCCATCGCCGTCGGAGCCTCCGGCGATGCACCGGCCGCCGCGCCCGCCGCCGATGCGAACACCCTTCCGTCCCTTTCCGCGGCCCTCGAAGCGGGGGGCATCCACCACGGCATTCCCGGCGCCGACAAGCCCGCCGTCATCAAGGCGGCGGTGGAAGCCCTGGCGCTGCCCGACCAACTGAACCGCGACTTCCTGGTCCAAGCCCTGCTCATGCGCGAGCAGCTGCAGTCCACCGGCATCGGCGACGGCGTGGCCATCCCGCACGTACGTAACCCCTCCGTGCTGGGACTTCCCTCCCCGCAGGTGTCGCTCTTCTTCCTGCAGAACCCCGTGGAATTCGACGCCATCGACGGCAAGCCCGTCCACGCCCTCTTCCTGCCCCTGTCGCCCAACGTCCGCGTGCACCTGCACCTCCTCGGCAAGATCGCCTTCGCCCTGCGCCAGCCCCCCGTGAAGGAACTGGTCGCCCGCGCCGCATCCGCCGACGAGCTCCTGGCCGCCTTCCGCGGCCTCGAAACCGCGAACGCCTGACCCCCATTCCCCGGAGCACGCCATGGACACCGCCCGAATCCAGGAAAAGGAAAACCTCTACCGCAAGGCCCTCATGCCCTTGATGTCGCACCTCATCAAGAACGCCGAAAAGATCCCCGAGGCAACCCTCGCCGCCGCCCTCGACTTCGAGGCCTTCCGCTGGGCCAAGCTCCCCGCCGAAGAAAAGCGCACGCGCCTCGCCGCCGTTCGGACCGAGACCGCCAAGGGCTCCCGCATCGAAAAGCACTTCGCCGACTACCCCCACCCCTTCAGCAAGCAGCTCTACGCCGACTACCTCCTCGCCCTCCGCGAGTACGCCTCCGCGCTCGGCATCTAGTACATAGTCCTCTTTTATCTTTCGTTTATATTTGTCCTGTGTCATGCTTTGGGCTGATACCCCATCGAAAGGAGCAGGACCATGGGCAGACATGCGACATACATAGTGACGCTCACGCAGGACGAGCGCGACGAACTGACCGCCATTTCCAGCAAAGGCGTCCATCCTTCACGGAAGGTTCTTTTCGCGAGGGCGCTCCTGCTGCTGGACGTGGGCGAGTTCGGCAAGGATCGATGGAAGGTCGACGACGTCGCCACCGCCACCGGCTTTTCCGACCGGACC
>JAEEGL011886303.1_pt1 | contig 10480 bp, 8 predicted proteins | sample 9134231 | NCBI WGS metagenome assembly JAEEGL01 (sample SAMN16246548, study PRJNA631951) | gut metagenome | biome: gut microbiome; feature: rumen; material: fiber-attached | host: Bos | place: Iran: Karaj | collected 2018-10 | reverse complement strand
CTTTCTAAAAATTACCTAGATTATACTATTCATCATGTGTTTTGTCAAGCCTAATTTAATTTCAAGCCTTTTGCAAAAAATCCTTGTTTATCAAGGGTTTTTATGGATTTTTCATAATTATATGTCTTAAAAAAAGTTGACTTTTTTCAGCGTAGACTTTATTATATATGTGTAAGCGGTTACTATTTTTTACGAGGTGATGATATGTATGAACTAAGATGGCTCAGCAAAGAAATATATAATAAACCGAAAAGGCCCGTCAAAGTCCTGCAGTATGGTGAAGGGAATTTCCTTAGATGTTTTGCGGACAGCTTTATTCAGGAACTAAATGATAAAGCAGACTTTAATGGAAATATACTAGTGGTAACACCCACCAGAAGAGGTAAAACGGATAAGTTCATGCATCAGGATTCACTTTATACCACCTGCCTTGCAGGCTATATAGACGGTGTATTCAGAGAAGATCTAAAAGTTATTGACTCCATCTCAGATGTTATTTCTCCATATGATGATTATTCTTCATATATTTCCTACGCTTCTCAGCCCACGCTGAAATTCATTATTTCCAACACGACAGAATCAGGGATAATTTATTCTGATACTGAAGAGTTGTATATGACTCCTCCTGATTCTTTTCCGGGAAAACTCGCCCAGTTTCTCTACAAAAGATTCTGTGTTTTCAAGGGATCTGCCAAAGCGGGGCTGACAATACTGCCATGTGAACTTGTTGACGATAATGGGGATCTTCTGAAGAAAACAGTGATACAATTGGCCGAAAGATGGAATTGCGGAAAAGCTTTTATTGAATGGCTTCACGAATCATGTTCTTTTATTAATACTCTTGTAGACAGAATAGTTTCCGGCTACCCCGGTGACAATGATCCTAGTTTAAAAGGGTTTAGTTCCTTGGACGAAAAACTGGGATATCACGACGAACTATTAGTCAAAGGAGAGCAATTCGGTCTTTGGGTAATAGATGATCAATACAAACTAAATGATATTTTACACATAAACAGAACTTCTCTTCCTATTGTATTCCGTGACTGTAAACCCTATAAGCTCAGAAAAGTCCGTATCCTCAACGGTTCTCATACAGCTTTCGCCGCAGCAGCTCTTTTATCCGGAAAAACTTATGTCAACGAAGCTCTTGAAGATCCAAAGATAAATAATTATTTAAACGATGCAATATATAAGGAGATACTGCCAACCATAAGCAGCCGTGTTCCTGATGCGGATGCTTTTGCAGAAGATGTCCTTAACAGATTCAAAAATCCATTTATTAACCATCGTCTTGCCAGTATTTGCCTTAATTCCGTATCAAAGTGGGAAGCACGATGTCTGCCTACTATAATTGAAGCTTATAAAATGCAAGGTTCTCTTCCCCGGTGTTTGACTTTCTCTCTTGCGTCAATAATAAGTCTGCTGAGTAAACAAGAGTACAATATCACAGAATCAGATGAAATCCTTGCATATCTTTTAAATACTAATACATCAGATACATATAACCTAGCCAAAAATTTTATTGATAGATTCATTAACATTCAGAATAACCAAATAGAAAAACAGTTAACTGAAAAAGTAACACATTATCTGACTCTCATTAACAAGTACGGATGTTATGAGGCTATTTCAAAAGTCCATACGATATAAACAACAATAACGTTTATATCCTTTTTCTTAGGGTCATGAAAAGGAGGGAATTCTTCGCTTTTACGGAGTTCCCTTCTTTCTTATTTATAGACATATATAAGCAGTAAACCCGATGTTGAGTTTTTTGGTTATTTGAGATATAATAATTATTTAGGAAACAATACACCGGCACCAACTTTTTTGCCGGTTCAGGAGGAAAGAATGAACGAAAAGAATATTTTGATCGTAAGAGCCGGCGAGGTCGCTTTGAAGGGTATGAACAAGCCCTATTTCGAGCGTATGCTGGTAGATCGAATCAAAGCCAATGTGAAGAAGATCGCAGAGGTTGGAAAAGATAAAGACATCGACGTCTACCGCCATGAAGGTCTAATTTACATCAAGGCTGAGAAGGATCTTGATATCGATGAGATCATCCACGAGACTGTTAAGGTCTTCGGTGTGGCATCAGTTTCCAAGGCTGTTGAAGCTGAATCAGATCTGGACGCTATCGGAGCCGAAGCAGTACGTTATATGAAGGAGCTCATCGAAGAACGCGGCGTCAAGACTTTCAAGGTGGAAGCCAAGCGTGCCGATAAGAACTTCCCCGTTAAGTCACCGGAGATCGGACGCATCATAGGAGCTAAAGTCCTGGTGGGATGCAAGGTCCTGAAGGTGGACGTACACGATCCGGACGTGCTTCTCAAGGTCGATGTGAGACACGATGTCTCATATATCTATGATTCCAAGGTTAACGGTCTGGGAGGTCTTCCCCTCGGGACCAACGGACGCGGAATGACCCTTCTCTCAGGAGGTATCGACTCCCCGGTCGCCACCTGGATGATGGCCAAGCGCGGCATGATGATCGAAGCTGTGCACTACCACTCCTACCCTTATACTTCCGAGCGCGCCAGAGAGAAAGTCATCGAACTTGCACAGATCGTTTCCCAGTACACGGGCAAATTCAGGATGCATGTGATCAATCTGCTCCCTATACAGGAAGAGATCGTTAAGAATTGCCCTGAGGAAGAGACTACTATCCACGTGAGACGTTTCATGATGAGGATCGCTGAGAAACTTGCGAAGGAAGCTGAGTGCCAGGCGCTGATCACCGGAGAAGACCTGGGTCAGGTGGCTTCACAGACAGCGGAAGCTCTGGTAGTCACCGATTCCGTAGTGTCCATGCCGGTATTCAGACCGCTTATCGGAATGGATAAGATCGAGATCATGGACAGAGCTCAGGAGATCGGAACTTACGAGAAATGTATAGAACCTTATGAGGACTGCTGCACGGTATTCCTTCCCAAGCATCCGACCACCAAACCGAGACTGGAAAGGATACTGGAAAGTGAATCACGGTTAGATGTGGAGACTTTGGTCAATAATGCCATAGCCTCTCAGGAGATCATCACCATCAGACCGGAAGATATATAACAGACGACAGTTTTTTGCAAAAGCAAAAGATATAAAAATCTACCAATAATGTGAAAGGAGATCATACCAATGGGTGTAACAAGCAATCTTGAGCCTAAGAAAGTATTTTATTTCTTCGAGGAGATCAGCAAGATCCCTCATGGCTCATATAATACAAAAATGATAAGCGACTATCTTGCAAATTTCGCTAAAGAGCGTGGTCTTGACTACGTTCAGGACGAACTTAACAACGTACTGATCTACGGACCGGCTTCCGCAGGATATGAGGATTCCGAACCCGTCCTTCTTCAGGGACATATGGACATGGTTTGCGAAAAGGTTCCCGGCTGCCCTATCGACATGGCAAAGGAAGGCATCAAGCTCGTAGTGGACGGCGACTGGCTCACCGCTGACGGAACCACACTCGGCGCAGACGACGGCATGGCAGTTGCCATGATGCTCGCTCTTCTTGATTCACCGGGCGAATATGAGCATCCCGCTCTGGAATGCATTTTCACCGTTGATGAAGAGACCGGACTGGAAGGAGCTGAGGGCTTCGATGAGAAGCTTCTCAAAGGTAAGCGCATGATCAACCTCGACTCCGAGGAAGAAGGCGTCATCACTGTAAGCTGCGCAGGCGGAATCACCGGAAACGGCAAGCTTCCTGTTACCCGTGAAGCTTTTGAAGGATCTGTTTTCAACCTTAAGCTCACAGGCCTTATGGGCGGACACTCCGGCATGGAGATCAACAAGGAAAGAGCAAACGCAAACATTCTCATGGGCCGCGTGCTCTCCGAGATCGCTGACACAGTTGACTTCAGACTTGTATGCATGAAGGGCGGAAACGCTGACAACGTTATCTGCAAAGAAACTGTTGCGCAGGTAGTCACCGCTGATGAAGCAGGACTCGAAGCTGCGATCAAAGCCAGCCAGGCAGTGATCAACGCAGAATATGAACTGTCAGATCCTGACATCAGGATCGAGCTCACAAAGGCTGATGAAGCTATGTTCGTTCCTATGGACAAGGCTTCCGGAGATCGTCTCGTTTCCTACTTGCTGAATGCTCCTACAGGAATCCAGTCAATGTCAATGGGAATCAAGGATCTGGTAGAATCCAGCCTTAACCTCGGCGCTCTGAACACCACAGAGACTGAGATCACCACACTCTACTGCCTGAGAAGTTCCGTGAAATCCAGACTGGATCTCATGTGCAGAAAGCTGAATGACATCTCCAAGGTACTCGGCGGCGAGATCAAGTTCTCCCTCTACTATCCTGGTTGGGAATTCAAGGCAAATTCCCCGTTAAGAGATACCTGTGTTGAAGTGTTCAAACAGCTCTATGATGGAAAAGAACCCACAGTAGAAGCGGTTCACGCAGGACTTGAGTGCGGATTCTTTGCAGGTAAGATCGGACACGACTTCGATGCTGTATCCATCGGACCTGACCTTCAGGACGTACATACTCCTGACGAAAAAGCTTCCATTTCTTCAACAGAAAGAACATGGAAGTATGTGACCGAGATACTCAAGGCACTGAAATAAAATAATCAAAAAATCCAAAAAAAGGGGGCCGTCGCCGGACGGCCCCCATTTTATTTACTCTATATATGATCACCCCTTAGCTATGCCTGCATCAAGATACTTTTCTCCTACTCTGTCGAGGACCTCCTGATAATACTTCTGTTCCTCGTCGTTGAGTCCCTTCTTCTCTCTCTCGATCAACTGCTTGTCTATATCGATATATTTTGAGTGAAGTTCAAGAAAATCCGGATCCTGTTCCAGACCATTTTCATCGTGGGTCTTCAGGAATTCTATGTACTCATCCATGATTTCCTCGTAGGAATCTACGAGTTCTTTGAATTCAGGCGAAATATTTTCTCCGGCATCCTTTGCGTCGTCAGCTTTCGTTTCAGTATCTTCTGACGCTGCGGCATCAGTCTCCGAATCTTCCGACTCGCTCCAGTAATCAGCCGGGTCCACCGGTTCACCGTTCAGCCTGAGTTCGAAGTGCAGGTGCGGTCCTGTGGATCTTCCGGTGGAACCCACCGTACCGATAACGTCGCCCACCGTGACCTTATCTCCCTGATTCGTCCGGATCTCATCCAGACAGCCATAGAACGTAGAATAACCACCTTCATGCTCAAGAAGCACGTAGTTACCATGCTCTATATCGAATCCTGCATCTGCAACTGTCCCGGATGCGGCGGCCAGTACTTCTATACCAATGCTCATGGGTATATCTAGCCCCTCATGGAAAGTTTCACTGCCGGTGATCGGGTCGTCCGCTTCTCCGAAGGGGCGGCTGATCATAAATCCGCCTATGGTTTCAGGTCCGGCAGCAGCATCGGCTTCCACTCCGGGCTCAGTTTCCTCTCCGGGCTCAGCTTCAGATCCGCTGTTAGTTTCAGTTCCGGTATCAGATTCCGTTATGATCCTGACGTCCGGTTCTGCGTTTAATAGTTTTTTACTCAATGAGATCTGATAAGCAGCGAATACCGTCATCGTCCCCAGCGCTACTATCAGTGCAGCTATCAGAAGGCTCTTTACCGGAACACGGCGCCTTGAGTCCCTTCTCATCCTTACGCCGGTTTCCGTTTCGATCAGGGACTTGATATTATTCAAATTGTCGTTACTGAATTTATTCATGCCCTGCCTCCTAATTCATCTTGTACTCTCTTCTTTGATCTGAAAATGATGTTTTCAACTTTGCGCACAGGGAGATCCAGTGCAGACGCTATGACTGAGGGTTTCTGGGCCATAAAGAACCTTCGTATCATTATTTCCCTGGCGGGTTCTTCCAGTTCCATCACAGCGCTCCTGACCCTATCTGTTTCTTCTTTTCTCACAATGGCATCTGCAGGCCCTAATATGTCAGAAACCAGCTCCGGGCTGAGTTCATCTGTAAGGTGGGATGACAGTCTCCTGAATCTGTCGATGGACTTGCTCCGGCATTTGATACAAAGCCAGTTTTTAAGGCTTCCCCTGGATGAGTCGAAACTGTCCGGAGCAAACCAAAAGTCTATAAACACGTCCGCTACACATTCCTCCACATCCTGCTCATTGCCGATACCGTCAAGGATCCTGGTTGACACCGACCACAAAAGTCTGGAATATTTATTTACTATTTTTTCAAATTCGTATTCCGTCACTTTAACTTCTCCTTTGCAATTGCTCACCTATAGTACGCTAGTGAGCAGCAAATTTCTCAGATCATATGTAAAATCATATCATAAAAAAAGGCTGACGAAAATACGCCAGCCTGTAATCATTCAAAAAACTCATTTCATATGTACGTCAACCTGAGGGAACGGTATCTCGATGCCTGCTTCATCGAAGGCCAGTTTCACCTGCTCTTGAAGTTCATACTTGGCAGGAAGATAATTCGGTGTTTCCACCCAAGCCCTTAAATCGAGCATAACCGCTGAATCCGCATGCTCTCCCACGCCCACGAAAGTCTCCGGTTTGTCCAGTACGTACTGGTTGTCTTCGCAGACCTTGAGGATGACTCCCTTTGCGTGAGCGATGTCAGCGGAATACGCTATGCCGAAGGAAACGTCCACTCTTCTGATCAGTTCAGAAGTGTTATTTACTATTGCAGAGCCCAGAACAGACGAGTTGGGCAGTATGACCGTCCTGTTGTCCACGGTCTGGATCGTGGTGCATGTAATGTCTATGGCATCCACTATTCCACTGTATCCGTTTGTGTCCACGAAGTCGCCGCGCTTGAATGGCTGATTGATCAGGATCAGGAAACCGGCTGCCACGTTTGACAAGCTGCCCTGAAGGGCCAGCGCGATAGCCGCTCCCATGGCTCCCAAAACAGTTACCAACGGAGCTGTGGGTATCTTGAGACAAGAAAGGATTATAACAAGAAGTACCACATAAAGGGCTATCCTGATAACTGACAAAATGAATTTATGTATGCTGGGATCCAGCTTTGTTTTGTTAAGTGCTTTTTCAGCTACTTTCAGACATAACTTGATGATTATCAGGCCTGCGATCAGCACCACTATAGCCAAAAGGATACTTCCCGAATAATCTGCCAGCTTATCTCCTATTTTTTGAAAGAATTCCATAGTTGCCTCCAAATCTATTGCAAAAAACTTTATTCACATATCTATCTGAAGCTTCCGAGTTTCCTGAAACCTTCTACTGCAGACTTGACCTTACCGATAACATAATCCATTTCTTCAACAGTGTTGAACTCGCTGAAGCTGAAGCGTATCGCGCCTTCTATCTCACGTGGCTTGAGACCCATGGCGTTCAGCACGTGGGAACCCTTGGAAGTCTTGTGGTTCGAAGAGCATGCGGATCCTGTGGATACGTATATACCCTCCTGCTCAAGCCTGTGAAGGATCACCTCTCCTCTGGTTCCCGGGAAGCTCACGTTAAGCACGGAACAAACACCATCTTCCGGTGAGTTCACCTTAACATCTGAGATCTCAGCCAGCAGACCATCCAAAAGATGATTCCTTACTTCAGCCATATGCTTGGCCCTTTCTTCCAAAGACACTGTTGCCATTTCACACGCCAGACCGAATCCTGCTATCTCCTGCACGTTCTCTGTTCCGGATCTCATGCCCTTTTCCTGGCCTCCTCCGAGCATGAAAGGCATCAGATTTACGCCTTTACGCACGTACAGTGCACCAATACCCTTAGGGCCATGGATCTTATGGGCAGACACAGATATCAGATCCACGTTTTTCAGTTCTCTCTTCACGTCCAGTTTGATCTTTCCGAGAGCCTGAACGGCATCAGTATGAAGCAGTACCTTGGTCCTGTGTTTCTTGTTGAATTCAGCCTTGATCTCGCCAATCTCTTTAAGAGGCATGATAGTGCCTACTTCATTGTTGACTGCCATTATGGATATAAGTAAAGTATCCTCATTCAATGCTGCCTTGAGTTCTTCCAGATCGATCCTGCACTTATCGTCGACAGAGAGTCTTACCACCTCGAAGCCTCTTCTCTCAAGTTCTGCGCAGGGTTCAAGTACGGCAGGATGTTCTACAGCTGTTGTGATTATCCTTTTACCCTTGTTTCTCGGAGCTCTGGCAAGTCCCATGAGCACAGTATTGTCGGACTCCGTACCGCAGGAAGTGATCACTATCTCTTCAGGCGAAGCATTGAAAGCTGACGCTATGCGCTTCCTGCCTTCTTTTAAAACTTTCTCTGCTTCAAGTCCCAGTCCGTGCAGAGATGAAGGATTGCCATAACAATTTCTGGCGAGATCTGCCATGAGATCCGTCACTTCATCATATTGTCTTGTGGTTGCTGAATTATCTAAATATACTATCATTTTATCTTCCTGTAACAACGTTGATCCATTTCTTTGAATATAATCTTAAGTAGCATACCACTGTCTTAGCTACGTCTCCCAAAGCGACCAGGGCGATAACAGCCCAGATCTCCCAATGAAGCACGTGAACTCCAAGATATGCCAGCGGTACCTGCAGCAGCCAGTTCAGTCCGGAATCCACCCAGGCGCACCACATCGTATCTCCACCGGGTCTGAAAATGCCGCAGATGAAGAAATACGCAAGCATCTTAGGCGCGATCGTGATCGCATATACCAGCAGCGTTATCATTATCAGGTCGTTTGTGCTCTGTTCGAAATCATATATGCTTACTATGAATCCTCTGGAAATGATCAGAAGCACTGTCGATATAACGATGAAGATCCATATTATGTTCAGGCTGCGTTTTGACAGGATGTACGCAGATTCGCGGTTTCCTCTTCCAAGCTCCTGACCTATCTGGACTCCGGCTCCGTTTCCGATGCCGGCGAATATCGCCTGGAATGCGTCGGTCACCGTCATCGCTATCTGAACGATAGCCAGGGCAGTCGGCCCCAGATCACCGTAGATCGCGAATGTGGTGGTGAAACTGAGCACCCACAGCAGCTCGTTGATAATGACCGGGAATGCTGTCCTCCACACTCTGATGAAAAGTTCTTTTTCGAACTTCATCTCGCTGATCTTAGCCCTCAGCGGATGATCCTTTGTGAGATATACGTAACCGAAGGTTATGATGGCTTCAACTATCCTGGAGATCAAAGTAGCAGTCGCTGCGCCTCTCACACCCATTTCCGGCATACCGAATTTACCGAAGATAAGGACCCAGTTAAGGAATATATTAAGTCCTACCGCGATAGCGTTGGCTATCGTAGGCCACTTCAACATGGCCACCGCTCTGCTGTTATAAGAAATGACGAAAGTCAAAGCGCCGATCAGGTAAGTGAAAATACTTATCCTCAGGTACTGTGTCCCCAGAAGCACCACCGTAGGGTCATCAGAAAACAGACCCACCAGCTGCGGTGCAAAGGCATAGCCTATTATGGTCACAGGCACTCCCGCAGCGATACACATGGAATACGCGATCCCCAGCAGTTTCCTCAAAGCCTTCAGGTCCTTGATACCCCAGTACTGCACGCTGAATACAGCCACGCCCGAGAGGAACCCGAAAACACTGTCCACATATACTATGAAGACCTGGTTGGCCGCGCCTACAGCGGCAAGTGATTCCTCAGAGAGCTTACCTACCATTATGGTATCACAAATACCCACAGCAACTATTATCAGCTGCTGCAGCATGATAGGCAGTCCTATCCTGACCATTTGCCTGTAAAATTCACTTTTATTTTCTGCAAGTGTGTTTCCCATTTGCTAACTAAACCTGACCGGTCTTCTGCAAAAAATTTTTTGCAGAACTATTATCAAAAACAAAGTTTAAGGGACAGCGGAACTGTCCCTAAGATTATTAAGTTAAGACGCTTTATTTAGCGTAGTCGATGGCACGTGTCTCTCTGACGACGTTGACCTTGATCTGTCCGGGATATTCAAGCTCGGACTCGATCTTCTTGGAGATCTCTCTTGCAAGATATGCGATCTCATCATCCTTGACTTCTTCGGGTTTGGCGATGATGCGGATCTCACGTCCGGCCTGGATAGCGAAAGATTTCTCAACACCGGGTGTAGTGTTGGCGATCTCTTCAAGTTTCTCAAGACGCTTGACGTATGCGTCGAGGGTCTCGCGTCTGGCTCCGGGACGTGCAGCTGAGAGAGCGTCTGCTGCAGCGATGAGCACAGCCTCCATGCTCTTGGCTTCATAATCTCCGTGATGTGCTGCCATTCCGTCGATGACTGCCTGAGATTCTTTATACTTCTTGAGGATATCGATACCGATATCTACGTGAGTTCCTTCATACTCGTGGTCAAGAGCCTTGCCTATATCGTGAAGGAGACCGGCTCTCTTGGCGAGCTTAACGTCAAGACCGAGTTCGCCTGCCATAAGTCCTGCAAGATGCGATACTTCACAGGAATGTCTCAGCACGTTCTGGCCATAGGAAGTTCTGTATTTAAGTCTGCCCAGGATCTTGATAAGTTCAGGATGCAGGTTGTGGATGCCGCATTCGAAAGCAGCCGCCTCTCCTTCTTCCTTGATG
>JAEEGL011788290.1_pt1 | contig 10480 bp, 12 predicted proteins | sample 9134231 | NCBI WGS metagenome assembly JAEEGL01 (sample SAMN16246548, study PRJNA631951) | gut metagenome | biome: gut microbiome; feature: rumen; material: fiber-attached | host: Bos | place: Iran: Karaj | collected 2018-10 | reverse complement strand
GTCTAAACTGTGTCTATACCCAAGTTCTGAGGGTGTAATGCTGACCATGGTGGAAAGAGATGAAGTTCTTACATCTTTAGTACACAAAGGAATCATTTCATTGACCAGGGGAAGAATTCACTGTGTAATGGGACGATATGTTATTGATGGATGGAAAGTTATATTTAATTATCGTAACTATGATTTCATATGGTATGTTGACAATGGATCCTCCCTGGTACGAATAAAAACAGACAGTGGAGATTTTGACTATGGCAACCAGACTCGTTCCGGTTTCGCCTGGAATGACGGCCGGTTCAATGAGTTTCAGTTTGTCGTCAAACTTGCCCAGGCCATTTCGCAAGTTGAATCTTTGGCTGAGGCGGCCGAGAAACAGATTGAAGTAGAGACGATGAGCCAGGAGTCCGTAGAAGAATAGCATCCTCCCTATCGATTCCGGAATCCGGACCCCGTCAGACAGGCGGGGGCCGGATTTTTGTTTTATGGGGTGATATTTGTACCGTACTCTGGCCATTTCTCCTCCCATCTTTGCCTTCGCCATGACCACGTATTACTGCCATACACTCGAGGAGGCGCTCCGCCGGGCCAAGATAGCCGGGAAGGGGGCCGGGTGCTATTATGGGGGCATTGTTCTGAGGTCGGGGAAGAGGGGGTTCGCCGTGTATCGGGATGGGAAGGTGGTGGAGCAATACTCCGCCGTCAAGTGTAATATTTGTGAAAAAAACAGTATATAGTTGTTGAGGCCCGGAATGACGGGTCAAAATGAACCAACTCAATCAAGTCAATGATAACTAACCCGACTACTGCCATGAAAAAAGAAGAATTAGATCAGTTTGAAGAATTTGACGAATCGGAAGGATTCGAAGTCGTCGACCCTGGATGCGTCCCGGTGACCGAGGAGGAGGCTTTTCAGTATCTTGACAAGCTTGTGCCCCTGGAGGTCAAGATGGAGGCGGTTCAGACAACCCGGGATGAATTCGCCTGCGACCAGCATTTCGGGCTGGGAATGTGGATCCGGAACAATTGGATTTATGGCGCCGATTCCGATGATCCCGATGTGAAGCAACGCTACAGGCTGTGCCGGGCCATGCTGGCCGGCGGCAAGGCCGATGACGAGCTGATGATGCTTGTGTTCAACGCGGACATGGTCTCCTCTGAGTTCCTGATGCGATACCATGACCACCTTGTTTCTTTCGTGGCGCTTGACGCGCCTGCCATCTCTGTCCGGCGCAAGCCTGTCAAATGCAAGCACTGCGGTGGAAAGGTGGCGCCCGTCCTGTACGGCGAACCCGGTCCGGAAATGATGGAGGCGGCCGACAGAGGGGAGGTCGTCCTGGGCGGATGCTGCATCAGTGCCGACGGTCCCGACTACCAGTGCCCGGTGTGCGGACAGCGGTACGCCAAGGACCGGTAAGCATTTCGGTTTCAAGAAAAATGCGTATCTTTATCCGATTGAAGAACCTGCCATGGAACCCGTACTGAACGAACACAACAAGGAGGAGTATCCTCCGATGCATACGGCCGAACACATCCTGAACGCCACGATGGTCCGGCTGTTCGGATGCCCCCGGTCCAGGAACGCTCACATTGAACGGAAGAAGTCCAAGTGTGACTACCTGCTGCCCGAGGCCCCGACGCCGGAGCAGGTCGTGCAGATTGAGGCCCGGGTGAACGAAGTGATCCGGAGGAACCTGCCGGTCACCATCGAGTACGTTCCGCGGGCGGAGGCGGCCGGGATCGTGGACCTGAGCAAGCTGCCGGAGGACGTGTCGGACACCCTCCGCATCGTCCGGGTGGGGGATTATGACGCCTGCGCCTGCATCGGCGCCCATGTGGGCAACACCTCCGAGATCGGCGTCTTCAAGATTCTGAGCCACGACTACGAAGACGGCCGCTGGCGGGTCCGTTGGAAAGTACTGCCATGAAACGATAACGAACGACATACCATGATTCTCACCACCACACCTACCATCGAGGGACGCACCATCGTCGAATACCGGGGCGTCGTGTTCGGAGAAGTCATCTCCGGCGTGAATTTCCTCCGCGATTTCGCGGCAAGCATCCGCAACGTCCTCGGCGGGCGTTCCGGCTCCTATGAGGAGGAGCTGATCAAGGCCCGCAGCCAGGCGATGAACGAAATGGCCGACCGCGCCGTCCGTCTGGGCGCCGACGCCGTCGTGGGCATCGACATCGACTATGAAGTCCTGGGCGAAAACGGCGGCATGCTGATGGTCACAGCCTCCGGAACGGCCGTCAAACTGGGATGACCGTCCGTCCGATGAAAAAGCATCTGGTTGCGCTGCTGCTCCTCCTGGGCGTCTCCCTGGCCGCTCCGGGGTGCACCAAGCGCCCGTATGACCCGGCGAAGCATCCGAAGGAGACGGATGAGAAGGGGGGCGATGAGAACGCGATCACCGCACCCCCGGCCGACCTGCTGCAGTGGCTGGATGGCAAAAGCTCGCCCCTCAGCCCCTGGTACAAGAAATACATCAGCGACGAGGGGTTCCCGATCCTTGCTTCCGGCGTTGTCCGGGACGAGGCCCTGATCCAATGCCGATACATCGTCCATACGATGCTCTCCAAGCACCCCGAGGCCCGCACGCAGATGATCAAGATGCACTGGCGTGTGGCCATCTGCGGCTATCGGCAGAACATCACCGACATTCCCGAATGCGCGATGATGAAAGTCTGGTGGCCCGACACCGACTGGGACGCCCGCGGGCGCGGATACGGTGCAACCGAGGCTCTGCCCGTGATGAGCATCGGCGAAGAGAACATCGTCAAGATTCCCGACTTCACCGAGCGCTACGCGACGGAAAGCATCATGGTCCACGAGTTCGCACACAACGTAGACTACGCCCTCCGCAAGAGCTGGCCGGGCTTTGAGAAGAAACTGCTCGAATGCTACAACAACGCCAGGAAATCCGGCCTCTGGCAGGGCGGCGTCTACGACTACGCGATGACGAACAGCGAAGAATACTTCGCCGAGGCCTCCCAGGCCTGGTACAACACCTGCCGCATGGTCGTCCGCGACCCCGCCACCGGAAAGAACTTCACCCTCAAGACCCGCGAGCAGCTCAAGTCTCACGATCCGGACATGTACGCCCTCCTCTCCACCGTCTATCCCGAAGACTTTCTCACCGGCTATCACTTCGATTACGAATAAGATAAGCCCCAGTTTCGCGGAAAATGCGTATCTTTGGGCATGAAAAAGTTTCTGATTGCGCTGCTGGTCCTGTCGGGCGTCGCCGCCGTGCGGGCTGAGGGCCAGGATCTGGCGCGTTATAAGAGGATTGTCAAGGAGCTCAGTTCTTCCCGGTTCCAGGGGCGTGGCTACGCGCGCGACGGAGCCAACAAGGCGGGGAAGTACCTTGAGAAGGAGTATCGCAAGGCCGGGGCTGACGCCGTGACCCGGCAGCATTTCACCCTGGACATCAACACCTTCCCCGGCAAGATGAAGCTATCCGTCGACGGGCGGAAGATGACCCCCGGAGCCGATTTCACCTTGCGCGAGTTCTCCCCGGGTGTACACGGGACGTACAACCTCTATTTCATCGACACGCTCAACTACGACTCCGGAAGGATCTTCAGCGACCTCGCGAAGCCCGAGAACAAGGACGCCTTCGTCGTGTGCGACTTCTGGTTCACCTACAAGCACCGTGATGATTTTCAGCGCCTTCAGAGCGCGGGCGGCGCCCCGAACGCCGGGCTCATCCTCACCTGGAACGAACCTTTGAAGTTCTACAAGGCCTATGGCGAGAAAGTGATTGACAAGCCCGTCCTCTGGCTGTTGTCCGATCAGATTCCGAAGGGAAGCAAATCCGTCACCGCGGACATCGACAACGAGTTCCTGAAGGATTACCAATGCTTCAACGTCATCGCCTCCGTGGAGGGCGCAAGCCATGACAGCTGCTATGTCTTCACGGCCCATTATGACCACCTGGGCAACCTCGGACGCAGACTGTATTATCCCGGGGCCAATGACAACGCCTCCGGAACGGCCACCCTTGTCACGCTGGCGGAGTATTATGCGGCGCATCGGCCCAAGTTCGACATGATATTCGTCGCCTTCTCCGGCGAGGACGCGAACCTGCGCGGCTCCGTCCATTACGCGGAGCATCCGGTCCTCCCGCTGGAGCGGATCAAGTTCCTGATCAATGTGGACATGATCGGCGACAACAACCCCGTCCAGTACTGCGAGACCAGCGACCAGGGACAGCGCGGCTATGAGCTGATCGAGCGCATCAATGCGGAAAAGCGGTATTTCAAGTCCCTGAACCATGGAAAGCTGGCCGCGAACAGCGACCATTACCCTTTCGCCACGCGCGGCGTCCCCTGCATCTTTCTGGAGAACGCCGAGGGTGATGCTTACAAGTACTACCATACCCCGCAGGACAATTGGAAGAATGCCGTCTTTGACAGCTATGAGCCTGTGTTCAAGCTGATTACGGATTTCATTGACAGATACTGAACCCTATAACCGATGCAAGAGAGAAAGAAACGTTGGGGAGACCGCTGGGACGCGTGGCGTCTGCGCGGTCTGGACCCCATGCATGTCATGATGCCGTACATGTTCGGCGACCGCGTCGCCAACGAGGCCGTCCTGGGCGAGGTCATGGACCTCACGGAAGTGGACAAGTACCTCGCGAAGAAGAACGCCGGCCAGCCCGAATTCAAGTACACCTGGTTCCACTTCATCACCGCGGCCCTCGCCAAGGCCGTCCTGCTCCGTCCCAAGATGAACTATTTCATCGCCGGCGGTCACTATTATGAGCGCAAGGACATCCAGATCGCCTTCAACGTGAAGCGGAAGTTCGCCGACGACGCTGAGGAGGCGATGGCGAAGTTCGTCCTGAACCGGGAGGGGGAGTCCCCGATGGAACAGGTCCATACCTACGTGCAAAAGTTCGTCACCAAGGTCCGCTCGGACAAATCCGGGGTGGGGGTCGATGACATCCTCACTTTCGTGAGCCATCTGCCCAGGCCCTTGTTCCGCCTCCTTGCCTGGACTCTCAAGAAGATGGAGTATTACGGCGTCTATCCCAAGGCGCTGGCCGTCGACGACCCCTGCTACTCCAGCGTCTACCTCACGAACCTGGGTTCCATCAAAATGAACGCCGACTATCACCACCTGTTCAACTGGGGGACTATCTCGTTCTTCGTGACCATCGGTGAAAAGAAGATGCTTCCGTTCTACAACGAGGACGGCACCTACGAGATGCGCAACACCATCAAGCTGGGCCTCACCATCGACGAGCGCATCGCGGACGGCTATTATTTCGCCAAGACGCTGCGCCTGGTGCGGAAGATCTTCGAGAATCCGGAGCTGTTGGACCTGCCGGCGGCCGCTCCCATTGACATTGACTAAACCTGACCCCGCCTGATGAAATACGGACTTGACAACGTCGCGACACCGTGGCTGGACAGCTACGGCGAGGTTGCGCCCAACCTTGACTACAGCGAAAAAACCATATCCGGGGCCGTGCTGGACACGGCCGCCCGCGAGAAAGAGTTCCCGGCCCTGACCTTCATGGGCAAGGCCACGTCATACACCCGCCTGGCGGCGGAGACCGACCGTGTCGCGCGGGCCTTCCACGCCCTCGGCGTCCGGCCCGGCACCCGCGTGCTGGTCTGCCTTCCGAACGTGCCGCAGGCCGTTTTCTGCCTGTACGGCCTGAACCGTATCGGCGCCGTCCCGACGATGGTGCATCCGCTCTCCGCCGTCTCCGAGCTGTCGTTCTACATGAACGAGGCCGGCTGCCGCATCGCCGTCACGCTGGACCAGTTCTACGGGAAGTTCCTGGAGGTGAAGAAGCAGCGGCCCATCGACAAGCTCGTCGTCTGCCGTGTCTCCGACGAACTCGCGTTCCCGCTGAACATCGGCCAGAAACTGATGACGGAGCGGAAGTTCCCGAAGGTGGAGGGGGAGAATGACCTGGTCTGGAAGGATTTCATGAAACTGGCGGACACTGTGAAGGAGGGCTATGTCGCGGAGAAGGATTTCCGGACGGAGGCGGTCGTGCTGTTCTCCGGCGGCACCACCGGGACCACCAAAGGCATCATGCTGTCCGACTTGAATTTCAACGCATTGGCCCTGCAGACGGCCACGATGTCCAACAAGGAGGTGCATCATGCGAAGATGCTGGCCGCGATGCCCGTGTTCCACGGCTTCGGCCTGGGTGTGTGCATCCACACGCTCATGTACATCGGCGGCACCTCCATCCTGGTGCCGCGGTTCAACGTGAAGAGCTATGCGAAGCTCATCCGGAAGACGAAGCCGAACTTCATCGCAGGAGTTCCCACATTGTTCGAGGCCATCACGCGCAACCGCTACCTGGACGGGGCCGACCTGTCCTGCCTGCGGGGCGTCTTTTCCGGCGGCGATTCCCTGACCATCGAACTGAAGAAGAAGTTCGACAAGTTTCTCGCCGACCACAACGCCTCCGTCCGCGTGCGCGAGGGGTACGGCACGACCGAGTGCGTGACCGCCTGCTGCCTGACGCCGTACAACAAGGAGAAGGAAGGGTCCATCGGCATTCCGTTCCCGGACACCTATTTCAAGATTTGCAAGCCGGGGACCTGCGACGAGCTCCCGTACGGAGAGGAAGGTGAGATCTGCCTCACCGGACCGTCGATGATGCTGGGCTACATCGGCCATGAGGAGGAGAACCGGGAGACGATGCGCACCCATGCGGACGGCCATGTGTGGCTGCATACCGGCGATCTCGGAAAGATGGACGAAGATGGCTTCGTCTATTTCCGCCAGCGCATCAAGCGGATGATCGTCACCAGCGGATACAATGTCTATCCTTCTCAGCTTGAGAATATTATCGAGGGCCATCCCGCGGTGCAGCGCTGCTGCGTGATCGGGGTGAAGGACCCGCTGAAGATGCAGCGCGTGAAAGCGTTCATCGTGCTCAGGGACGGTTATCAGTCCGATGAAGCGACCAGGGACAGCCTGATGAAGCACTGCAAGGCCCATATCGCCAAATACGCGCTTCCGTCGGAGATTGAATTCCGCGAATCCCTGCCGACAACCCTGGTGGGCAAAGTCGCCTATACGGTGCTGGAGAAGGAGGAAACAGAAAAATCCGCCTAAAAAGTTTCCGGAGGGTATTTCGGAAAAGCGAGATTTGCCGTAAATTTGTAGGGTAAAACCACAAATTTGCGGCTATGCTTATTGTCCTGAAACTCCTCGGCTCGATCGCCCTGCTGATCTATGGCATGAAAGTGATGAGCGAGGCTCTCCAGAAGCTGGCGGGTCCCCAGCTGCGTCACCTCCTGGGCGCGATGCCCACCAACCGCTTTTCCGGTGTCGCCACCGGCGCGCTCGTGACCGTCGCGGTCCAGTCCTCCGCCGCCACCACCGTGATGACGGTGTCCTTCGTGAACGCAGCGCTGCTCACGCTTACGCAAGCCATCTCGATCATCATGGGCGCGAACATCGGCACGACGATGAGCGCATGGATCATGTCAGCCGGCTTCTCCTTCAACATCGCCAACGTGGTGTGGCCGGCGTTCCTGGCAGGCATCATCCTGATCCAGCTCGGAAAGCACCGGTACATCGGCGACTTCCTCTTCGGTCTCTCCTTCCTGCTCTTCGCGCTGGGCATGCTCAAGCAGACGGGCGTGGAAATGGACCTGGCGAGCAAGCCCGGCGTCGTCGCCTTCTTCTCCAGTTTCAAGACCAATTACGGCACCATCCTGCTGTTCCTCCTGATTGGTACGATCCTGACGGCCATGGTGCAGAGTTCCGCGGCGCTGATGGCCATAACGATGGTCCTGTGCGCCACGGGCGCCATCACCATCTATCAGGGTATCGCGCTGGTCATGGGCGAGAACATCGGCACCACGGTCACGGCGAACCTCGCCGCGATGAGCGCGAACACGCAGGCCCGGCGCACGGCCATGGCGCACCTGGTGTTCAACGTGTTCGGCGTCATCTGGGTGCTCATTCTCTTCTTCCCGTTCATCCGGATGGTCTGCGGCATCGTGGGCCTGGACCCGAACGCGCCCGAGCAGAACGCCACCCAGCTTTCCTTTGCGCTGGCCACCTTCCATACCTGCTTCAACGTCATCAACACCGCCATCCTGATCTGGTTCATCCCGCAGATCGAGAAGCTCGTGTGCTTCCTCATCAAGCCCAAGATGAGCGAGGAAGAGGACGAATTCCGCCTGCAGTTCATTCGCAGCGGTGTCATGGCGACCCCGGAAATCTCCGTCCTGCAGGCGCAGAAGGAGATTGTGGTCTTCGGCGAGCGGATGGAACGCATGTTCGGCATGGTGAAGGAGCTCTACGGCACCCAGGACGACCAGGCCTTTGACAAGCTGTTCGACCGTATCCGGAAAGTCGAGGAAGTGAGCGACAGGATGGAAAATGAAATCGGCCGCTACCTCGGCGACGTGGGATCGGCCCATCTGTCCGACGACACCAAGCAGAAGATTCGCGCGATGCTCCGCCAGATCGGCGAACTGGAGTCCGTGGGCGACAGCTGCTTCAATCTGGCCCGCATCCTCCGTCGCAAGCGGGAGAACAAGGTTGTGTTCAATGAAGGACTGGAAGCCGGCGTGGCGGAGATGTTCGCTCTCATCGACGAAGCCCTGGCCCGGATGAACGGGTCGCTGGCCGGCCGCCGGGAGGATGTCTCCATCGCCGATTCCGAGGATGTCGAGCGTCGGATTAACACGTGCCGGAACCACTTGAAGAAGCAGAACATCGAGAACCTGGACGCCCGGGTGTACGGCTACGACCTCGGCACCGTGTTCTCCGATCTCATCGGCGAGTGCGAGAAGACCGGCGACTATATCATCAATGTCGTGGAATCCCGCCTGGGCGCCGTCCGCAACGGCATCCGTTTCCGGGGGCTTCAGATCGATCAGGACGCCAGGGCCGTCACGATGGACGGGAATCCCGTCGAACTGACCGAGCACGAATACAACCTGCTGAAACTCTTCCTGGACAACGTGGGAACGACCTTCTCGGCCGAGGAACTGCACAAGAAATGCTGGTCCGAGAACACCACCAGCACCGCGCGTGTCGTGGATTCCTATGTGAACCGCCTGCGCCGGAAGATCGGCCCTTATGCCGAGAATATCATCACGAAGGAAGGGGTGGGATACTGCTTCCAGTAGCGTTTCCCCTTACATCAGCATCGCTTCACAGCCTTCCAGGATATCTTGGAAGGCTGTTTCGAAATCATCGGTGTACCACGGGTCCGCAACGTCCCGGCCGACGCCCGTATAGGACATCAGCAGGTGGATCTTCCCCTCCGGGTCGTCGGGAATGATGCGCCGGATGAGCCGGAGGTTCCAGGCGTCCATGCAGATGATGCGGTCGAAGCGGCCATAGTCAGACCGGGTCACCTGGCGGGCGCGTTTTTCCTTGTCGAAAGGGACGCCGTGCTGTGTCAGGCAGCGTTTGGCCGGCGGGTAAATGGGATTGCCGATTTCCTCCGTGGAAACGGCGGCCGACTCAATGTGCCAAAAAGCCTCCAGACCCCGGCTGCGGACCAGCGCCTTGAGGATGAATTCGGCCATCGGGCTGCGGCAGATGTTGCCGTGGCAGACGAAAAGGACTCTCATGCTTTTTTCAGGTATTGTTTGCGTTCCGCTTCCGGGAACTTCTCGATGGTGTAACGGAGCATGGTGCGGGGCATGTCCTGATAGCGGGGTTTCAGGTATTCGACAAGCGCTTCCTTGTCGCGTTTCCCGGCTTCCCTTAGCAGCCAGCCCACCGCCTTGTGAATGAGGTCATGCGGATGATGGAGAAGAATGTCGGCGATGTCAAAAGTATCTTGCAGCTGGCCATGACGGATGAAGGTCATCGTGCTCACAATGCCGATGCGCTGCTCCCAGATGGTCTTCCCGTTCCTTGCCAGGTCATAGAGGAGTTTCCGGTCCTTGTCGAGGAGCCACACGCCCAGCAGGGGATAGCACGACAGGTCCACCAGGTCCCAGTTGTTGATCCGTTCGGTGTGAGCGAGGTAGAAGTCGACGCAGTCCTGCTGCGTCATTCCGGGGGTGTCTTCCGTCACGGGGTTGACCTCCGCCATTCCGGACTTGACCCTGAATCTCTTCGCATGCGCGAAGACTTCCACCAGCGCCAGCAGCGCGGCCAGCCGGACCTCGTGATACTCGCTGGCGATGCATTCCTCCAGGTCCTGCCGGCTGGTCTGACGCCAGCAGGCTTTCACCACCTCCCGCGTGACGGGGACTTTGATGCCGAGAAACTTGTCGCCCTCGCCATACTGCCCCGGCCCGGTTTTGAAGAAGCGGGAGAGCCCCTCCACCTGGCTTTCATCAGCACGTGCGGTGATTGCATTGAGAAGCGTGTTCATTGGATCGCAAGTCGTCATTTCGGAACAAAAATACATTTTTTCGTCCGCAATGTGAAACTTTTCCGTTAAATGGGAGTAGGGTATAAGCGGACAGCACAAGAAAGTCCCATAAAACCAATCATCCCGTGTCTATTCTCGCCACC
>JAEEGL011343012.1_pt1 | contig 10480 bp, 9 predicted proteins | sample 9134231 | NCBI WGS metagenome assembly JAEEGL01 (sample SAMN16246548, study PRJNA631951) | gut metagenome | biome: gut microbiome; feature: rumen; material: fiber-attached | host: Bos | place: Iran: Karaj | collected 2018-10 | reverse complement strand
AATGTGCAACCTGAATCGATGAATTCGTCAAACTCCTTTATTTATCTGTATTTTGGCTTATGCCAATCTTTCAAGTTCCATCTTCCGCATTACAGTGAGCCGAGCAAAAAGCTCGGCTTTTTATTATGCAGAGGTGATACCGGCATCATGGTGATACCCGCATTGCGCTGATATCGTAGGGCGATTTATGGATGTGAGATATACAGATAAAAAGCTGTTGACGGAAGAATACTTCGATGATAGAATTAATTTAGTTCGAGAGGCGAACTAATTTTCCGCCAGGTAAAAAAGGACAGAAGATGAGCTTTAAAGAGCAGAATTCAGTTGAAGAGAACTTCAGACAGTTCACGGATTATATTGATGAGGTCAAAGAACTGCTGTCATCGGATCTGTGGGGGAACATATTCCTTAACTGTTCAAAGAATGAAGTTCTGATATTCTGGCTTCTTTATCAGAAGAAGGAAGTCAATATGTCCGAGATCGCTGAATACATCCATGTTCCACTGAATACCGCCACGGGGATCGTTAGCAGGATGGAAAAGGGCGGACTCATAGAGAGGACGCGCAGTGATCAGGATAAAAGAATAGTGCTGATCAGATTCAGTGAAAAAGGACTTAAGCAGTTTAACAGGCTCATAGCCGAGCTGATGAGGTATATGACTAAGATCCTAAGTGTATTCACGCCGGAGGAGTTAAGCCTGATGGAGAGCATGATGGCCAAGGTCAAGGATGTGCTTAAGGATGAGAAGAAGAAGGACGAGTTGGAAACGCCCAAAAAGGTCAGAAGGATCACGATAGAGTGACCGTGATCGAATGGCCGGGCGGATCAGATATCACTTACAGAGGCAGGATAGCGGGCAGCAATAGCTGCCTGTAAAAAAACCAAATACTTCGAGAACGGAAATATTCGAATCGTGAAGTAACACGGAATGAACACAAAAGGTTACAGGTGTTCGATCTGTAGCAGGATGCAGGAGGAATAAAGATGGAAAAGAGAATCATTATTTTTACCGGGAAAGGCGGTGTGGGAAAGAGCAGTGTGGCAGCGGCGCATGCGCTTAAGAGTGCATCACAGGGCAAGAATACGCTGCTTGTCAGCACGGATATGGCACATAACCTGGGAGATATATTTGAAGTAAAGCTTGGAAAAGAGATAAGCAACGTAAGTGAGAATCTCGATCTGTACGAGATCGATCCACAGTATGTCATGGAAAACGACTTTGAAGATATCATGAGGTATCTCGGCAGACTGTTGGCCGAGAAGGATATCATCGGTCTTGAGGATGCAGGGATGCTACCGGGAATGGAGGAACTGTTCTCGCTTCTTCGGATCGCACAGTTATATAAAAGTGATAAATATGACAGGATCATAGTTGACTGTGCACCGACCGGTGAGACACTGTCACTTCTTAAGTTCCCCGAACTTCTGTCATGGTATATGGAGAAGCTCTTCCCAATAGGGAAGGTCGGAGTCAGGGTATTATCTCCGATATCCCGGCAGCTGTTTAAGATCGAGATGCCCAATAAGCAGGCTATGAACGATATCGAGAAGATGTTCGTAAAACTCATGGAGCTTCAGGAACTGTTAAAGGACAGGGAGATCACGAGTATAAGGATAGTGACGACTCCTGAGAAAATGGTAGTCGAAGAGACCAAGCGCAACTACATGTATATGAATCTGTACGACTTCAATGTCGACGGACTCTACATCAACAGGATATTGCCCCAGGATATCGGGAATGACTTCTTTGATGAATGGCTTAATATCCAGCGTAAGTATATAACAGAAATCGAGCAGACCTTTGCAGCACTTCCGATATACAGGATCCCCTGGTATGAGGAAGAACTCAAGGGGAAGGATAATATACTGAGGATAGTCAGGGATGTGCTTACGGAAAATGATGTTTTTGACACACATGTCATAAATGACAGAGAGAGGTTTGAACAGACTGATGAGGGATATATGCTGAAGGTGAATATCCCGGGAGCTGATAAGGACGATATCGATCTGTATCAGGCACAGACGGACGTGGTCATTAAAACGGGGAATTTCAAACGTAACATTCCGCTGCCGAATATACTTCGCAACCATATGGTGGCTGGAGCAAAGTATGAGGATGGAATACTTAATATAAGATTTGTGAAAGGAGAGGATCCGGATGATGAACAGTGAAATGATAAGCAGGCTAAAGACAGCAGCAGGTTATCAGAAAAAGGCGATACGGGCACTTCTTCCGGAAGGGATGGAAGGGCATCTGGACGTCATAGAAAATGAGATCAGGTCTATGTTTGCGGAAGCGGTGACCAGGATCGTGGCATATCATGCCACGGGTGAGTGCAAAAGCGATGAGACTGCAGGTGGGGAAAATATTAAGGTCAAAAAGGTGACGATAGACTGATCTATCAGCCATGAAATCACAGAAGAACCGGAACCGTAAGTAATACACGGAGCGGGCTTGGAGGAAGTTTATGAGAATAATCATATACACAGGAAAAGGCGGAGTTGGCAAGACCAGCATGGCAGCGGCCACTGCATGCAAGATCGCGGGAAGCGGGAAAAGAGTTATGATCATGAGTACTGATCAGGCACACAGCTTAGGTGATGCGTTTGACTGTCATGTAGGAAACGAACCGACACAGATCATGGAAAATCTTTATGCACTTGAGACAGATACGGTCGCGGAGAGTGAGAAAAGCTGGGGGAATCTCAAGGACTACTTTAAGAGACTCCTTACCCTCAAGGGGGGCAGTGGAATAGAGACAGAGGAATTGCTTGTATTCCCCGGACTGGAAGAACTGTTTTCGATGTTTAAGATCCTTGAGCTGTATGAAAGCGGCAGGTATGATACCATCATAGTCGACTGCGCACCGACAGGTGAGACGCTCTCGCTTTTGCGCTATCCGGAGCGGTTTGCAAATCTCATAGAGAAGGTGCTGCCCATGAAGAAGGCAGGGGTTAAGGCCGTGGGACCTGCGGTAGAAGCGATGACCAGGATTCCGATGCCTGACATGAACGTATTTGATGATATCGAGCACCTGATGGATAAGATGGGCCGACTGCAGGAGCTTATGCTTAATAAAGATATCGTCAGTCTGAGAGTAGTGACGACTCCTGAAAAGATAGTCATTAAAGAGGCCAAGAGGAATTTTACCTGCCTGTATCTTTACCATTATAATGTGGATGCAGTGATCGTGAACCACATCTACCCGGACAGGGCCATGGAAGGATATTTCGGCAAATGGATGAGCCTCCAGAAGGAAGGCCTTGAGGAGATTAAAGAAAGCTTCAGCGAGGTGCCGAAGTTCTATGTCGAGCTTCAGCCAGGTGAGATCAGAACTCTCGATGTTCTTAAGAAAGTCGGTAATATGATCTTTGACGGCAACGATCCGGATGAAGTACTCTTTAAGCAGGAGATATACAGAATAGATACCGATAAGAAACTCTTAAGCATCTTTCTGCCTTTTGCCAGTAAGGATGAACTGATCCTCGAGCAGGAAAAAGGTGAGATATCTGTAGGTGTCCGGAACGAGAGAAGGAAATTTCCCATCCCTTCCGGACTGTCGGGGCTTAATATCGCCGGAGCAGCATTTGAAGACGGGTATCTCAATATCAGATTTCAGTAGATAAATGAAGAGGACAAAACGGTCATTATGCTATAATGGTACCTGTAGAGGAGTCAAACGGTAACTATGAACATACAACCCGGAATAATAGAGATAGATCTGCACGGTCTTAAAGCAGAAGATGCAGTAAGAAAAGCTCAAAATGCCGTTTACAAAGCAAACAGTTCTGTATATATAATAAGGCTCATACACGGCTATCATGGTGGGACCAGGATAAAGGAAGCCATAGAAGATGACTTTTCCTATGGCAGGAATGAAAAGGTAAAGAGTATACGCCAGGGAAGTAATCCCGGCATTACAGAACTTGTGCTCAGGGAAATATTATGACTGCAGTGAAGGCTGGTATGATGACGAAAGAAATGTATGAATGCAAACGCATGATGAAAGCAGGACGATAAGCTACAGTTTAATGAACAACAGGGACCAGATAAAAGGAATTATATGTATAGTCATAGCTGCGGTAGGGTTCTCCTTTATGACTTTCTTTGTAAGGATATCGGGAGATCTTCCGACAATGCAGAAAGCATTTTTCAGAAATGCCTTTGCACTGGTTATCGCGGTAGCGACACTGCTTTTTAAAAGAGAAAGATTTGAGATAAAGAAAGAATTCGGAACGGATATCCTGTTTAGATGTCTTTTTGGAACGACAGGACTCATCGCAAATTTCTATGCTATCGACAGGCTTGTTCTAGCCGATTCCAATATGCTGAATAAACTGTCGCCTTTTTTTGCGATACTCATATCTATCCCGCTGCTTAAGGAAAAGCCCTCAAAGAGGGATATCATCGCTACGATCATAGCTTTTACGGGAGCATTGTTTATCATAAGACCGACACCCGGCAACATGGAACTCTTGCCTGCGCTCATAGGTTTATATGGCGGCTTCGGAGCAGGAACTGCATATGTCTTTGTCAGGCGCGCAACGGGAAAAGGAGCCGCAACCCCTGTCATAGTCATATGCTTTTCACTCTTTTCGTGTCTGCTCACGCTTCCCTTTATGATTTCAGGCTATGTTCATATGTCACCTGTACAGCTCGGTACGCTTATTGCTGCCGGAATGTCTGCAGCAGTTGGACAGTTTGCAATAACCACGGCATATAAATATGCTCCGGCCAAAAAGCTTTCCGTATTTGATTATCTGCAGGTAATATTTGCCACATTCTGGGGAATCCTATTCCTTCATGAGGTTCCGACCGCATTAAGCATAATTGGATACGTGATAATCATAGGAGTTGCTGTTATCAGATGGCAAATGGCTTTACGTGATGCGTCATGAGGGACTGATAAACTTGGAAGCAGTTTCTAAGGATTAGGCAAAAACGGAAAGTATTTAAAGAAAAAAGCAGCTTCGGCTGCTTTTTCTTTTTGCCATTAAGCGCAGGAATGATATAATACTGTTTGTGACTTAAAGATAATGTTTTTCTGGAGGAGAAAGTTATGAAAAATGTGGTAAGAAAAGCGATGGCTGTGTTTGGCCTTTCGGTGCTCATCTTTGGAATGTGTGCCTGCGGAGCAGCTGATAAGGAAACGGAGAGCGTCGAAGAATCCGAAGTGACGGAGGATGTTGCAGAGGATGAAGAAGAAGGCCTCGGAGATCTGATCGAAGAAGAGCCCGAAGAGGAAGAAGAGGAAGAAGGCCTTGGAGATCAGTTCTCAGATGAAGATCTTTATGCGGCTCTTTATATTGAGCAGATAGAGGCACTTACGGAATCCGGAGATGCTGATCAGTTTGCATTCTATGACATCAACACAGATGAGGTACCCGAGCTTATCGCAGTAAGTTCCGAAGGCTCATGGGATAAGGATCAGATATTCCTTTACACCTTTTATAATGATGAGATCGTAGAGCTCCTTACGGATATTGCACCCGGTATGGAAGGCCATTATATAGCATTCAGTGGAGACGCAAACATAATAGAATGCAGCGGAGCAGCTCTCGGAGAAAGACATGATTTCTATGAGATAGCGGACGGGGAACTGAATCCCATCCTTTCAATCCAGTATTATGATAACCTCGACACCGAGGATGATGATGAAGACATTCTTTACTTCGTCGATGAAGAGGAAACTGACGAAGAAGGATATCGAAAAGCCGAAGAGAAGATCGTTGGCGATATGAACGTAATGGTTAAGCTCAATATTGAAGAGATGACCGTTTTATCTCAGAGTGTTGAGAACGGTTACAGGGAGTTAACGGAAGAAGATCATATACCCTATATGTCATATGAAGATATTATGAGTGATTCGGAATAACAGGCAATATGTGTTTATACGCTTAATCCGCCGAAGCTTTCCGAGGTTCAGGAATTGCTCAGACTCTCATAATAATCTTTAAGAACATAAAATGCGGGCTTTCTGTATGACTTATCCTCAGACAGAAGGCCTTTTCTGTTGTAATAATTCTGGATGAAGGAAGATCTTCTGGGGCATCTGAAATCATACAGTATCCAGGGAGTCATTCCCTTTATGTAGTCAATATCCTTAAGGAAAGCTATCTGCTGTTCGTACACATACTTCTGACATTCCTCGGTGCCTTTATCTTCTTTGTTCCCATGATATCCGACAAGCGCATCAGCACCGAATTCAGTAATGATGACAGGTTTGTCGGGATTGCTGTTTTTCATAAGTTCAGGCAGTTTGGCAAAATCCGGATTATACCAGCCGCAGTATTCATTGATACCAATAACATCGAGATATTCGGCGAGTCTGTCGGCGATCCTGTTTTCTTCGGCATCAACAAGACAGGCTGCGGAAACGAGTCGCGTTTTGTCGATATTATGTGCACAGTCGGCAAGACCTTTCATAAAAGACAGCCTCTCATCACTGTCCGCGTTTTCGTTTCCGACTGACCAGATGATAACGCTTGCACGGTTATAATCTCTGTATATCAGTTCTTTAAGCTGGTTTTCTGCATCAGCATAAGTTTTATCACGGTCAAAACGGATGGCCCAGTATACGGGTATCTCTTCCCAAAGGAGGATCCCCATTTCATCAGCGAGCACTGCCATCTCTTCGTGATGAGGATAATGAGCGACCCTCATGAAATTACATCCGAGTTCCTTGGCGATTCTGATATTCTCGATACGCTCATCTCTTGTGAGGGCTTTTCCATTTTTAACACTGTCTTCATGGCTGCTTATCCCTTTAAGGTAGATCGGCTTGCCGTTTAAGAGTATTTCTCTTCCGATGACCGATATTTCCCTGAAGCCTACCCGGTCGCTTACGCGATCAGACATGCAGGTAAGCTCCACATCATACAGTTTCGGATCATCGGGCGACCAAAGCTCGGGTCTGCATTCTATGGTGCAGCTTCCGTATCCTTTTTCAATCCTGAATTCATGTACGATATCAAGACCGGGGATGGAAACAGTGGCTATCGTATCGACAGGGTCGGACATCGTGACTGCAGCAAAGATCTGATCGAATGTCCCCGTGGGCATAAGGAAGATCCTGAAGTCTTTGATATGATTTTTTGGAACGATGATAAGATCGATATCACGATATACGCCTCCGTAGTTGAACCAGTCTGTGTTTTCGGTAGGTACCTGCTCGGGACGCCGCGTACTGTCGCATTGTATTATTATCCGGTTGTCGGCCTTAAGCTTTTCTCCGATCCTGAAGAAAACGGGTGTCGATCCGCCACGGTGCAAACCGATGTATTCACCGTTAAGAAATACCCTTATGAGATAATTTGCGGCACCTATTCGTAGATATACTTCTTCGTCGCTTTTATCACTGTATGTGAAAGTCTTAGTAAAGATCATGCTTCCTTCATATAACAGATATTTTTCATCTACTGTATTCCAGCATGAAGGCAGATCAATGGTCGGCCATTCATCAAAAGAGTAGTCAACCGGAAGCGTAAATCCGTTCTCATCGACGTGACGTTCAAGAAACCATTTCTGACGCACGCATGTATCATACTGATCGACGGCATAATGCCATTTTCCGTTTAATGATCTGAGATTCCTCCCTTCGATAAAAATGCTGTCGTCTGCGACAGCCTGAAGGTCTTCATATTGTTCCGTGTAATCCTCAAGGTGAATATCTGACATGTATTTTCTGGTTTTGGACATAAATGGTCTCCCCGATGATCTTCTGATAATCTCAACTTTAAAGATCATAATTTAATTTTGGGAGAATTACTTATTAAAACTTGAGAAGGAAATTATCACATTTTGATATTTGCATTGTGTGATATAATATTTGATAACAAAAATGGCCGACGAGAGGCTTTCATCATTGCAAGAAAAAAGAAGGGAAATCCTGTGAACAACATAGTCAACGAAAAAGAGATAGAAGCGATCGTAAAAAAGATCATTACAGATTATGAGGGCCAAAAGAACATCGATGAGACGAATCTTTTTAATAAGCCCGATAAATCAGAGGTCCATGAACTTGTAAGTAACCTCTTCAGGGTTATTTATCCCGGATATTTCAGGGACAAAACATACAAGATATATAATCCCGGCCACAGTTTTGCGGTAACGATAGAGGATGCGTTCTATCATCTTAACAAGCAGGTCTATCTGGCACTTGATTATCGTGATGATTCAGATAAATTAAGTGACGACGAGCGCAGGGAAGAGAGCTTCAGAGCCTGCAAGGTCTTTTTTGACAAGATCCCTCAGATACGGGAATACATAGAAACAGATCTTTTGGCTGCATATGACGGTGATCCGGCAGCGAAAAGCTATGAGGAAGTCATTCTTTCTTATCCCGGGATCACCGCGATAACCGTTTACCGGATGGCTCATGAACTGTACCTTTTAAACATCCCGGTACTTCCGAGACTGATGACGGAACTGGCACATTCCGAGACAGGTATTGATATCCATCCCGGAGCGCAGATAGGCAAGTATTTCTGCATCGATCACGGAACCGGTATCGTTGTCGGAGAAACATCGATAATAGGCAATAACGTCAAGATATATCAGGGTGTTACGATAGGAGCACTTTCAACGAGGGGCGGACAGAAACTATCCGGCAAAAAACGCCATCCCACGATCGGGGACGGCGTTACGATATATGCCAATGCTTCAATTCTGGGCGGTGATACGGTTATCGGTGAAAATGCGATAATCGGAGGCAACACGTTTATCACATGTTCCATTGCTCCAAATACCAGAGTCAGCATCAAGAACCTTGAGATGGAATACCGGTCAAGTGACAAGACGGTTAAGACCGAGGAGATCACTCAGGGTGATGAATGGTATTACGTTATCTAAACTATCAGCTTTTCGGCCCAGCTTATCGCATCATCGATATGTGGCCTGAAGTTTTCCTCGCCGACTTTTTCAACAAAGCCGTCTTTTTGCATGGTGTGCATGGGCTGTTCGTTCACGTGTGAGAACACGAGACGGATATCCCTTTCTTTGCACCGCTCATAGAACTGTTCGAGAGAGTGCATGGCCGTTGCATCGAGTGCGGGCACACCTCTCATCCTTATGATGATGACCTGAGTCTCATCTCTGAAATTCATCGTGTCGATCTGACCGGAACTTCCAAAGAACATAGGTCCGTATATTTCATAAACTCTTACCTGAGGCGGGATAGGCTTTAGTGACGGTCCGTCGGGATCTTCATCGGGATCGTAATATTTCCATCCGACAACTCCGGATTCTTCACTCATTCTCTTCATAAAGAGCAATACCGCAAAGAGCATTCCGATCTCTATAGCTATAACGAGATCAAAGATGACAGTAAGTGCAAATGTCGTTAACAGAACTATGATGTCGCTCTTGGGAGCTGTTTTGCAAAGATGTATGAATGTACGATGCTGGCACATGTTGTAAGCGACCATGAAAAGGATCGCTGCTATGGTTGGCATCGGGATCAATGCCGCATAGGGCATCAGAACGATAAGCACCAGGATCAGAACAAGCGAATGTACCATTCCCGCAACCGGAGTCCTTCCTCCGTTTTTGATGTTGGCTGCGGTCCTTGCTATTGCACCTGTTGCTGGGATACCGCCGAAAAGAGCCGAACCCATGTTGCCGAGGCCCTGCGCGATAAGTTCCATATTGGAACGGTGATGTGAATTTATCATACTGTCTGCCACAACACATGAAAGAAGCGATTCGATCGCGGCAAGGATAGCTATCGTAAATCCGTCAGGAAGCGCAGCACTTATTGAAGCCATTGAAAAATGCGGCATGTGGAAAGTGGGAAGCTTGCTGCTTATCGTATACAGATCTCCGATGGTGTTAACGGGCAGATCAGCAAATTTCACAATAAGGATACCCGCTATGACCGCGATGAGCGATCCGGGGATCTTTTCCGTTATCTTAGGCCAGATGATGAGGATGATCAGGCAGATGCCTCCAACGAGAAGAGCATAGGGATTAAACGTGGATATATTTAAAAAGATGGCTTTTATCTTGTCCGTAGTCTCGATGGTTACAGTTCCCGCAGGATAGGATAGTCCCAGAAAGTCCTTTAGCTGTCCGATAGCTATGGTAACTGCGATACCGGCCGTAAATCCGGTCGTGATCGTGTATGGAATGAACTTGATGAGTCCGCCTAAACGGAGAAGTCCCATCAATACGAGGATGACGCCTGCGACTATCGTAGCCATCATCATTCCGTCCATGCCATTTTTGGCGATGATACCGGCTACTATCGTGGCAAACGCAGCGGTAGGCCCGGCTATCTGAACACGGCTTCCTCCGAGGAAAGATATGATAAATCCGGCTACGATCGCGGTGTAAAGACCTTCCTCGGGGCCTACGCCCGAAGCAAGGGCAAGTGCTATCGAAAGCGGCAGTGCGATTATAGCAACGATTATTCCGGACAGGACATCCGTTCCGAACTGCCTTGCACTGTAGTGCTTGAGATTGCTGAAAAGCATTGGTTT
>JAEEGL010479892.1_pt1 | contig 10480 bp, 9 predicted proteins | sample 9134231 | NCBI WGS metagenome assembly JAEEGL01 (sample SAMN16246548, study PRJNA631951) | gut metagenome | biome: gut microbiome; feature: rumen; material: fiber-attached | host: Bos | place: Iran: Karaj | collected 2018-10 | reverse complement strand
AGCTAAAATCTTAAAAAGATAGGGAAAACTATATGGATATTAAACAAATATTGGCTTCTGCAATGAAAAGAAATACCTCTGATATTATTTTGACTGCAGGCAGACCACCAATGCTTCGTATCAATGGCAGTATGACTCCAGATGGTAATAAACAGCTTGATGAAAATGACTTAAGAGAATTGATTTATTCAATTGTTAATGAAGATCAAAAAGCCGAATTTGAAGCTCATTCCGAATTGGATTTAGCTATTGAATTCCCTGATTCAGGTCGTTTCCGTGTTAATGTTTTCAAACAGATGGGCAAAATTGGTGCTGCATTTAGACCGATTATGAGTGTTATCCCAAAGTTTGATACTCTGTCTTTGCCACCAATTACAGCAGATTTTTGTAAGCTTACTAGTGGGCTTGTTCTTGTTACTGGTCCGACAGGGAGTGGTAAATCAACTACTTTGGCTGCAATGATAGACTATATCAATGTTAATAGAGCCTGTCATATAATAACTGTTGAAGACCCGATTGAATTTATTCATGCTCATAAACTCTCCGTTGTAGAACAGAGAGAAGTTGGCAAAGATACAGAAACTTATTCTTCTGCACTTAAATATGTTCTCCGTCAGTGTCCGGATGTTATTCTAATTGGCGAAATGCGCGATTTGGAAACCATTGCTGCAGCTATTACAATTGCAGAAACTGGTCACTTAGTTTTTGCCACTTTGCATACTCAGTCAGCTGCCAAAACTATAGACCGTATTATTGACGTTTTCCCAGCTTATCAGCAGCAGCAGATTAAAGCTCAGTTGGCTACAACTCTAAAAGGTGTTATTTCTCAGGTCCTTTTACCCAAACAGGACGGCTCAGGTCGTATTGCTGCACGCGAAATAATGGTTGTTAATTCTGCTATTTCAAACCTTATTCGTGAAGGAAAAATCTATCAGATTCCAACAGCTATCCAGACAGGAGCTGCATTAGGAATGATTTCAATGGATCAGTCTTTATCAAATCTGAAGAATGAAGGTATTATTTCTAATGAAGTTTATCAGACTAGAACACGTTCTGGAATGACTTCCACTTCTAATACTACTCAGAAAGGTGAAAATACAACTGGCAATACTTATACTAGCTCGGCATACGGCTCTGTTTATGGAGCTTCAGCTTATGGAACTGTAAAGTAATTATCGGAGTTTAATATGAAGATAAGTGTTGATTTGATAAAAACAATTCCATTATTTGCTAAGCTAAGTGAAAGCGATATTGTAGCGAGTCTAAATATTTTTAAACTTGTAGAACCTGAAGAACCTGATTATGTGATTTTTAATGAAGGTGGAGTTGGAGATTCTCTGTTCATAGTTATTAAAGGACAGGTTGAAATTCAAAAAATCATAGATGCTGAATTAGGAACCAAAAAGATATTGGCTGTATTGGAACCAGGTTCATTTTTCGGTGAAATGGCTCTTCTTACTGGTGAAACACGTTCTGCTTCAGCTGTATTAAAAGGGAATGGTGGCGTATTAATAAAAATCGATAGAAGCGATTTTATGGATTTTATGGCATCTACTCCAATAGTAGCCTCTTCATTACTTGGCTGTTTGGTTAGCAGCCTTTCAGACCGTCTTAGAAATACCAGCACTGAAGTTGTTACTCTATATGAAACTGGGCGTATTATAGGTCAGTCTTCAAACTTCAATGAAATAGTCTTTCATATTCTAGATAGAATGATAAAGGTTACAAAGGCTTCAGCTGGTTTTGTCATGATGTGGAATGAAGTTGTAGGATGTTTTGAATGTAAAGCTGCAATTCCGGAGTTCCCCCCAATACCTGTTTTAAACTTTGACAGCAAGTTGGCTCAATATTGGCAGAAATTAGATGTCCCTGTCACTTCTGCAATATCTGATTCTTTTGTTGATACTAGCGAACTTGGATTCAAAATTCCTTCTGTAATGTACACCCCATTGATTGTTAAACAAGAAGATCCTAACCAGGAATATAAAAGGGTTAAATTCGTTACAGGGGTTTCTGTCCTTGTTAGTCCAGAACCTAATGCTTTTTCCATGCAGTATTTAAATCTTTCTAGAAGCGTAGCTGAACAGGTAAGTCAAGCTATTGCCAATACCAGGTTTATTATGGAAAATGAAGCCAGGAGACAGCACGAACAGATTTTTGTTACCGCTGATATTTAATATATTTTGCAATCTTCTTTGAAAGTAGTATAATGCTACTTATTCTACTCTCAGGGGTTTGCTATGGGTTGGGGTACCAATTTATTAAATGAAATTTTAGGTTCCTTTTTTGGCGATTCAGATAAAAATGATGAAGCCAAATTCGGTTATAGCAGACCATGTGGGCATACCAATAAAAACTTCAGAAGCGACCCCTTAGATGAAGATATTCCTGAGGGAAAATATACTAGAGAAGAAGACAGAAGAAAGACCACTAAAAGTTCTGGCTCTAATAATAATCAGTATACGCAAAAAACTCGGACTACCCAGAATACTCAGAGTAGTCCGAATACCGAGAACTCCAAAACTAGATATTCCAGAAGTAATCAGTATTCTAGATCTAATGATTACACAGATACAGATCCGTATTCTAATACTAATCGGTATTCTAATACTAATCAGTACTCACGAACAAATCAGTATACCGATACAAACTATAATTACAACGATGATAATGATAGTGGCTTCTATAATAGTGATAGTTACTACGATGTCGACTTCGAGACTTGGAACGATGTAAATTCTTCATATAGTAATAATTCTGAAGGAAGTTCTAATAACTCCTGGGATGGTTATTCTAAGCAGAATTATCAGAAAGATAAGAGTTCTAAAGCTAGTCAAGGTTTTAAAAGACAGCATGCTACCCAAAGCAAACCTGGAACTTATTCTTACCCAACCCTTTCAAGTAAAAAATCAAAAACAGTCAAAAACGATCGTGCTTTATTTACTTTTGGTGAACCACATTTTTCTACATATGACCATGGCGTAAGAGGAATTGCTTTCCCTTATACTTTAAAAGTAAAGAACCCTAAAAATAGAAAAATAGTCGTTTCCGGAAAGTTCTGTTCAAATACTGGAACTTGGATAAAAAGCCTGGTTCCGGAAATGGCTGATATGTATGGCGATATTGTTATTAATGAAAGTGTTGTCTGCATAGACTCTCAGTTTTGTATTGACTCATATTTATTTCTTCCTTATGGTGTTTTATCTTTAAAACATACTCAGAAGATTTATTTGAATGTTGACGTTTTTGTTGATGGGCCTGGTCCGCAACATTTGCTAAGATATGTTCATGGTTTTGAATATTATATCTATGAAAACGACCCGCGTGAAACTGTAACTACATCTACTTCAACATTCAGTGATAATAAAGCTGGTTTCGAAGAACTCATAGGTCTTGTGGCTCATGTTATTAAGGCTGATGGAGTTTGTGCTCCTGAAGAAATCCGTGCAGTAATTGAATTTTTCAAAAAATTCAAAGAAATTGATAAAGACTTCTTGAAGGAACGTTTGAAATACAAGTTGTCTAATCCTTCTAATCTCGAAAAGGATTGTGAAGTTATAAAGAATTCATTTAATACTCAGACTCGACTTGTTTTCCTGGGGTTTTTCTTCAAAATAGCAGTATCAGACGAATCTGTTCCAAGTGTTGAGATTAATATGATAGAAAAAATCTCTATTTTACTTGGTATTCCAAAAGCAAGTTTTGATTCTTTAAGCGCGGAATTCTTACCTGCTTCAGATAAGGTTTGGCACTTGTTTGGTCTTACTTCTAAGGCTACAAAAGAACAATTAAAATCAGCTTACAGAATAAAATGTAAGGAATGTCATCCAGACCGCTTTGCTAACGCGTCTAAGGAAGAATACAAAAAAGCTGAAGAACGTTTTAAAGAACTCCAAGATATGTATAACTTTTTGTTGAGAAAGTATTCTAACCTCTAAATATTTTTTATCCTATTGAAGCAACTTGATATTAGGCTTTTGTAGTGCTAGAATTAGTAAGCGATATTTAAGAAAAGGGTACACACTATGAGGCTTAATAAAAGTTTTTTTAAAGTTTCTTTATTATTAGTTATGGCTTTTGTAGCTGTTTCTTCTATAGGTTATTGTCGTCTTGATGGCATTAAACCTTCTGATTGTAAAGTTTTAAAGCTTACTTATGCTGAAGTTAATCCCGCTAATTCTTATTCCGGTTATATTGCAAGACTGTTTAAGCAAAGAGTCGAAGAACTTTCATTGGGAACAGTTCTAATAGATATAAAATATGGTGGAACCTTAGGAAACGATAACGAAGTTCTTACCAGTATGTATCAGGGTGATAATCCAGATATTATCAGAACTAGTGTTTCATATTTACAGGAATATGGTGCAGATAAAGCAGCCATGCTTTCTACTCCTTATGTTTTTGCAAACAGAGATCATTATTGGAAATTCATTTCTTCTGGAATGTATAAAGAATTTTTAGATGAAATTACAGTAAAGAATAGTAAATTCAGAGGTTTGTGTTTTATAGAAGAAGGTTATAGACATTTCTTTTCTAGAAAGCCAATTAACAGTCTTTATGATCTTTCTGGTCTAAAGATTCGTTCTGCTTATGGTAATTATTTTGAAGACCTTATTAAAGTATTTGATGCTACTTCAGTAAAAGTTCCATTTACCGAATTTAATACCGCAATAGAAAGAGGAATTATCGACGGTGGAGAACAGCCTATTCTTAACTATTTGAGTAATGATTTATATAGACGTGCACCTTATCTGGTATTAGATGCTCATGTTCTTGCCATAAGTGAAATAGTTATTAGCGATAATATTTGGAATCAAATGACTGAAGAACAGCAGAGAGTAATAGTTAGAGCTGCGGATTATATTCAAAGAGTAAATAAAGTAACTATTAGAGGCGTAGAAGAAAAAACTTTGAAAACTTTGAAGGAAAAAGGTGTCGTTGTTAGTGAAGTTGAAGATATGTCACCCTGGAAAGAAAAATGTTCTGAATTAGTTTTCAAGATTACAAAGGCTTATTCTGAACTTTATAACAAAATTCAGGATTTAAAATAGTTTGTTAAGGTTTTTTAAGAGACTAACATATTCGGTCAGTTTTCTGTATAATATAAATAGAATATTATGTAGGAGTACACTAATGAAGAAAGTATTATTTTTATTATTTGCTGGTTTATTATCTGCACAAATATGTTATGCCGGTGGCAATTCCAAGATTACTCTTAATGATGGAACCACAATTTATGGAAAAGTAGTTGGTATGTCTGATGGAGTTTATACCATTAAGACAGATACTATGGGTGATATAAAAGTTAATTCTGATAATGTTGTTGAAATTAGTTCTGGTTCAAAAGCCTCTAATTCTAATCAATCATCCATTGGTATTATTGATGGTAGTAATAGAAGGTCTTCTAACTATTCATCTGATAGAGGACAGAGTAATAATTCCTCAAATTCTTATTCATCAAAACAGCAAGATGTAAATGCTATGGTTCAAAGTAGAATGATGGATGAAAATTTCATGGAAAACCTTATGCAGCTTGGTTCTTCTCCAGAAATGCAATCTGTTCTTGATGACCCTGAAGTTATGGAAGCCATTCAAAACGGTGATTATGACTTCCTGATGAACAATTCTAAAATGAATGATTTAATGAATAGTTCTGAAATTCAAGGTATTCTTGGTGGTATGAATTAATTGTAATTTTTATTAGTAATGGAGCGATTTATATGCTAAGGAAAATAATCTTTGCTTTAGCTTTTATATTGATAATACCTGTAACTTTATGTGCAGGTGAAATTTATCGCTCCATTAATGATATCATCAGAATTCCTGACCGTCATATGGATCTTAAGACCTTCGCCTATTTTGTTACAGAAAAACAGAGATGGTCTTTAATCATAAGCAATGATGTTAGTGTCCCTAAAAAAGAAATTGTTGGGGATACTATAAAAGAAATGCTAGACAATATGTGTAAAGATTCAGAATTTGGCTGGCGTTTCGTTAAAGATTGTCTATATATAGCTAATGAAAGAGAATTGTCTACCTTTTTTGCTCAGCTTCCATATTTAGAACTTCGTATTCCAGATGGGAATAAAGATGCGACCTATAGTGGCTATTTTAAAAATGTTGATCTTTCAATGCTATGCTTGTTTTTGAGCTCTATTTCAGGGGTTCAGATAAGAGTAGTAAATGGTTTTGATGCAAATATAATGATGAGAGTCAATGAAATGCCATGGAAGCAGGTATTGCTATCGGTAGTTTATTTGAATAGATATAAATTAGATATTTCAGATTTTTCCATGCTTATAATGCCAGAACGCTGAATCTCTTTTGTTATTTCATTATTTTTTATTTTATAATTAATAATTTTTAATTGCCTGTCGATACGGGAATCATGAAAAAGTCTGTTTTTTTATTAACTTTAATTGCAATGGGCTTTTTGCTCGTTGGCTTTGGTCCAAGACCTTATTCTGATCTTGCGACCTATAAGCGTATTCCAACTATTACTAGAGTTGATAATCTTTTAAAAGCTGGCAAAGATTTATACTTACGTCGTAGATACGAAGATGCCCGCTCAGTTTTCCAAATGGTTCTTAATATGGATAAAGACAATCTGGAAGCGCAATTTTATATTTCAAAGATAGCAAATAATTTGGAATTAGAACAAAATGAACGTAATAAACAGGCACTTTATAAAAAATGGGGTCATTTGACGCCTATTGATAAAATATATGAAAACTGGCGTTGGGGTCCAGAAGTTGGACATTTTGAAGTAAGATATTCTGAACCTAAACCCTATGTTCCCGCTGTTCGAAAATTCAGACCCAAAGCAACAGATGAAGAAGTTGCAAAAGCTTTGAAAGCATATAAAGATTCTAAAACTGCTGATAATGGTTTTGAGTTGGCTATGTGTTATTGGTCTAGACGCGAAAAAGATAATGCTATTAAGTATTATCTTGAAGCAACCGACATGGATCCTGAAATTCTTGGCAGAGATGATGAATATATGCTCTCTATGATTAGCGAAGAACTAGAAGAAAAGTTGAGTACAGGGAAACCAACGGCCAATGATTATTTAACTTATGGAAGATTAGCTTTAATTCAAGGGAATCGTGATGCTGGAATCACTAGTGTTATTAAAGCAGCTACAAAGGATTCAAAACTTAGTAAATTAGCTGATCAGACATTATCTTCTTACATTGCTAGAGGAGTTGATATCATAGGAATTCCTGCAGAATTCTATAGTTTCAGACAGGCTTATGTTTTCGATAAAGATAAAGACAGTATTTATATGAGAGTAATTCTTTGTCCTAAAGACAAAAGACAGCTTATTCCTATAGATACAACATTGCCGGCAAGTACCACTGGTAATATTTCCATTGAATCAAAAGATGCTCTCTTTATTTATAATGAACCTGGTATTGGGAATTCAACCCGATTATGGGTTGCTCTTCCAGAAAAAGAAGGTGAGTTCCCTGAATATGAAGTAAGATTGATAATAAGTTTAAAACGCGAAGAATCTCATGGAATCGAATTATCAAATTATGTTTTACCGGCAGAACAGCCTGATAACTGGAGCTTTATTATCACTTCAGAATTCAATACAGATAGAAGCGATATTCCTAAAAACTACGAAAAAATTGAGAATGGTTTAAGAATTTCTGCTTACCACTTAGGAACCTCAGATGGAAAAGGACCTTACATTCCATTTGAAGATTATAAAGAATCACTTCCTAGTGATGCAAATGTTTGGAAAATTCTTGAAGATAAAGAAGGCGAAATGAGCTTACTTTAAGTAGCAAAAGAATCTTTAAATATAAGAAAATAAAAAAGTCGTCGAAAGACGACTTTTTTTGTTGAAAAAAAATGGAACTTTAATATTATTAACGAAGTCTTAACTATAACAATGTACAATTTGTGATATTATATAATTAAGATAATCTTAAAAGAAGAAAGGAAGTGCCAATGAAAAAAATAAATATTTTGCTTTCTGCATTAGTATTAACATCGGCTATGCCTTTATTCGCAGATTTTTGCTCTAATTGTGGTAAATCATTAGAAAAAGATGCAAATTTCTGCTCTAACTGTGGTAAAGCTGCTTCTGGCGCATTTCAAGCTGCCGAACCAGAAGATGTAAGCTTGATGAACTCTAATAATTATAAGGATATTTCTTATACTGATTCGAAAGCCGAAATAGATAATCAAGCTTTAGCAGACTACCATTTTATCAACAGAATAGAAGAATATTTAACTCAGTCAACAAGTAATGTAGCTTATAGACAGTGCCAGGAATTAAAGCGTCAGAATGCTGCAAAGATGCAAAGAATGGAAAATGACTATATGAATTATAGCATTTATAGACGTAAAATCCATGATTTGCATGTTAGAAAGCTTCAGGCGTTGGAAAACTATCTTGAAGCCAGAAAAGATGCAGATAAAGGTAATGATATAGCAAGAGCAAAAGCTAGAATGAACAAAGAGCTATTTGTCGTAGATAAGATGAATGAAGCTATAGATATGCTGCTTTCTGGCGGAAATAATCTTTCAAATATCAACAAGGTTGAATCTATTGAAAATCGTGTAAAAAAGACAACTGCCAATTATGTTGTAACTTCTTCTTATCTTACTCTTGGAAATGTGAGAGTAAGAAGAAATGAACCAATCTGGATAGAAGATGTATCAGGCGCTTCTGCTAAGGTCCATCATATGGGAGCTGGCGTAGGTGATGAACCAGCAGTAGGCTATGTATCTATTTATGATTTGGAAAAACGTTCAAACTGGACAGCTGACAGTGATTTCTTTTATTCCGTTCCAGCAGGTTCTACTGTAGTTCTGACTCAGCCAGTAAGACCAGAACCAACAGTAAATGTAGTCGTGTGGGATGGAATTTATCCTTATCGCCGCTGGCATCACTTCCACAATTGGGGTCCACCACCTCCTCCAAGACCAAAGGGACCTCCGATGCATCCACCGGCACCGCCAAGGAAGTCTCCACCTCCTCCTCCACCACCATCTAAAAAGTCACCACCTCCTCCACCAAGACCAAGGAAATAAGTAAAAAATAAACCCAGATTGCTAAGGCAGTCTGGGTTTATTTTTAAATGAATGTTATCTAGTTTATATGTGTAATCAGTAAGATTTACTTAGTTCTTTAAAACCGTTTGGGACTCCAGTTTTTTTGCCAATATAAAAAGTATCGCCATCTTGAGCTACGGTTTCATTATACATTGATGTTTTCAACTTTCTTCCATCTAATGTAGTATATTCATCAACTTCTTTAATAACATCGTCCCACATATTCATTACTTTTTCAGAGGTAGAAACTGCTTCACCATTTGTTGAACTAGAGTAAGTTCCCATGATTTGTTCTCGTTGTGCTTCTAAGGATATTTTTGCACGCACAGCACCAATTTTAGCAACTCTTTCTTCATTCATCTGTTTTAATTTCATATTTAAATAATAAAACTCAGGTCTGATTCTAGCATTTGAAATAACTGTCTGATAAGTAGAGTAATATTTATCAAACAATTCGTTAGAGTTTGCACGGAATAATATAAAATAGGAAATTTCCCATGAAGTAGTTACGTTAGCAATCATATTGTTTGCTATTGTTGTGGTTATGGCTCCAACACAGGTAGAAGCTTCTATTTTCCCGTAACCTACGGAATATTGTTTCTTTGCCATATCTACTCGAACATCGTTCAAAGTAGTTCTCATATCGGTTCTAGCCATTACATTCATCTGATGTATCTTTTGAACTTCAATCTGTGCTGCTTTAAACAAATTGGTTTTTAGTGTTTGAAGCTTATTTTCATCAACTGGCAAATTCTGAATTTGTTTTCTATTGTTAAAGCCAAGATTATTCAAAAAGACTTCCAATACAGAAGAAGAATCCATATAGTTCATGATAGTTATACGGCGTTCATAGTCAGGACCTTGTTGCTGAGGCATACTTATGCCAAAATTATTTCTATTTTGGAACTGATAGTAACTTTCGTTGGTAAAAATATATATGCCAACTGTATTATCTGTATTTTCTATTCCTATAACTTCATGACCAGGAAAATTGCCATCTAGTCTATCCCATTGGCTGGTTATTTGGGCTTTAAAGCCTTTTGGAACCATAATGTCTGCCGCTGGAATTTTTACAATATTATCGGTAATAGTTTGATAGGTATATAAGTTTAAATCATCAGCGGAAACAGAAGAACAAAGTAATACAAAAAATATAAAGGATATTTTTATATATTTAGAAAGATTCATTTGATTCTCCAATTCATATTCCTAGACAGAATTATTATTTGGTTGATACTGAATTACAATTAACTGGAAAAGTGAAATAAGTATTTGGATAGGGTTCATTTTTAAGGGTAAAATGCCACCATTCTTCTGCTAAAGGCTTAAATCCATGTTTTACCATTGCCTTACGTAATATCATTCTATTGGAGAATTGTTCTGCTGTAATGTTGGTATAGTCTGGATGGCT
>JAEEGL016800300.1_pt1 | contig 10481 bp, 7 predicted proteins | sample 9134231 | NCBI WGS metagenome assembly JAEEGL01 (sample SAMN16246548, study PRJNA631951) | gut metagenome | biome: gut microbiome; feature: rumen; material: fiber-attached | host: Bos | place: Iran: Karaj | collected 2018-10 | reverse complement strand
GACGGCCGCGGCAGCAGCCCCGGCCCGAAGGGGCAAAAAAGAGACGGCTTGATCGTATATTGTGCCAACGTTTTCTGACTGCAGGTCTTGTTTTTCGAAATGACACGGACCGCAGGGAGACTTCGAAGCGCGACCATGCGCAGCAGACAGCGCAGAAAAAACAACGGGAGGGATCGTGATATCCGCTTCACGATCCCGGCGAGACTGAACGAGGAGACGCATCGGCGTCTCCCCGTGAATTCGAGCTGTGCCCGTTGTTTTTAAACTGTGATGTCTGTGCTGCGCAGGAAGCGCGGAGCGTCTCCCTGCGGCCGTGTTATTTCGGGAAAGCCGATCAGTCAGAAATCAAATGCGTCCGATGTCCCTCGCCGCGTTATATGCTTCCCGCGTCGCGCTCATAATGTTCCGCGCCTGGATGCAGTCGCCCACCATGTAAAATTCCGGGGCGAACCGTCCGAGCGCGACGGCTTCGTCGCTGTGGGAACGCTGGCCGACCGCGTAGATCACGGTGTCGGCCGGGAAGAACTTTTCTTCGCCGTCGTCCGCGACGACTCCGTCCGCGCGGATCTCCTTCGCGCGCGTGGAGAGCGCGACCTTGATCTGCTTCTCCGCGATCTGCATCCGCAGCGAGTTCATGTGGACCAGGTTTCCGCCGTCGTTCAGTTCGGGAAGCATCTCGATCAGCTGTATATCGCGGCCCAGTCCCTTCAGGAAGAGACCGAGCTCAATGCCTACCAGGCCGCCGCCGAGGATCACGACGCGCTTCCCGGTCTCTTCGGGGTGGGTATAGATGTACTCCGCGCCGAAGACGTTGGCCCCGTCGATCCCGGGGATCGGAGGCTTCACCGGGGTCGCGCCCAGCGCTGCCACGATCGCGTCCGGTTCCAGGCTTTTGGCAAGCTCGGGCGTCACGGGCGTGTTCAGGCGGATCTCCACACCGGCCTCCGCCACGCGGCGGGCCTGGCGCTTCAGATACTCGTCCAGACGCTTCTTGAAAGGCACCAGCGCCTCGCATTTCAGCACGCCGCCCAGCTCGCTGCCGGCCTCGCAGAGGATGACCTCATGTCCGCGGCGCGCGGCGGTCAGCGCGGCCTCCATGCCGGCAATGCCTCCGCCCGCCACCAGGACCTTTTTCCGGACCGCGGGCTTCCTGTCGGAGAACTCCTCGAGTTCCTGGCCGATCTCGGGATTGATCGCGCAGGCACGGCGGCGCGTGCGTGTGCTCGTCGAGAAGCAGGCGCAGCAGCGCATGCAGCGGTCCACGTCGTCGTCGCGCCCCGCCCGGGCCTTCCGCGGCAGGTCGGGGTCCGCCAGGCTCTGGCGTCCCAGATGGATGATATCCGCCTGTCCGGAGGCGATGAGCTCCTCCATGTACGCGGGATCCGTGATCGCGCCTACGGTCGCGACCGGTGCGCTCACGTGCTTCTTTATTTCCGCGGCGTACTTTACATTGCACCCGTCCTCCTGGAACATGCCGGGATGCGTGATGATCGTCGCGTACGGCGACTCGTGGTGCCCGGCGGACACGTGGATGATGTCCGCGCGGCCGTCCAGCATCTTCGCGATCGCGACGCCCTCGTCGATATCATAGCCGGTGTCGGTGCACTCGGCGCCGCTGATGCGCACCTCGATCGGGAAACCGGGGCCGACGGCCCTGCGGACGCTGTCGATCACCGCGAGCGGCAGGCGCATGCGGTTTTCCAGGTCATGGCCGCCCCACTTATCCGTGCGCGTGTTCGTGGCCTCGGAGATGAACTGCGCGAGCCCCCAGCCGTGGCCGGCATGGATCATGACCATGCCGAAGCCGCACTGCTTTACGAATGCCGCGGCCTTTCCGAACTTCCGGATCAGGTCTTCGATCTCCTCCTCGGTCATGCCGCGGACGTAGCGCATGCCGTCGGCCGACGCGGCGACCTCATGGCCGTCATTGTTCGTCGTGTGCACGTCCGGAATGGCCATGTCGACCGGGCCCAGCAGCTGATCGCCGCGCTCGTACACCAGGTGCGAGTACATGCCGCAGTGCTGCAGCTGCACCGAGGCGACGGCCCCGTGCCGCGAGATAGCGGTCGCCATCGACGACAGGGGCGGCAGCGCCGCCGGGTTATCCAGCAGGATCTGGTAGGCGTGCGCCTGCCCGGTCTTCGAATCGACGATGCACTCGCCCAGCGTCACCGCCGCGAAGCCGCCGAGTGCCTTTCTCTCGTAGAAGGCGACGCCCCGGTCGGAAGGCACGTTCCCGTAATCCAGATACTGACAGCCGTTCGGAGCCGCGAAGATGCGGTTCTTAAACAGCGTGCGGCCGATGCGGATCGGCTCGAAAAGATGGGGGAATTTGAGTTCGTTCATGAATCTGCTCCCTTCTGTCTGCAGGATTGATCGGATGAAAGACCATTTTCATCTTACCGCGCGCCCGGTGTGCGTGCAATGATGAGCTGAGACGGTCCGCGTCCTCACGACCACTGACTGAGCAGCTCGTTCATCCATTCGTGAACGTCCATGCCGTAGACCTGACTGAGGTGTTCCCTGGTCAGGACTTCGCCGGCGGGCCCGTCCGCGACGACGCGGCCGTGCTGCAGCAGAAGGACCTGCGTTCCGAAGGCTTTCGCGAGGCTCAGATCGTGCATGACGGAGATGACCGCGCGCCCGGGAGTCTTCAGCCAGTCGGAGACCAGCCCCAGAAGCTGCTTCTGGTAGACCAGATCGAGATGATTCATGGGCTCGTCGAGGATCATGATCTTCGGGTCCTGTGAAAAGAGCTGTGCGAGGAACACACGCTGCAGTTCGCCGCCGGACAGCTGCAGGACGGATTTGTTTTCCAGCTCTGTGAGGCCGGTGAGCCGGAGCGCTTCGTCGATGGCCGCCTCACATCCGGGGTCGCCGCCCCCGAAGACGCCCTTCGAGTAAGCGTAGCGTCCCAGACGGATCACTTCCCGGACCGTGAAGGAGTAGCCCACGGCGTTCTTCTGCGCGAGCACGCCGATGTGCCGCGCCAGTTCATGGGGCTTGAAACTGTGGATGTTCCGGCCCAGGCAGAGCACTTCGCCGGTACAGGGGGCGCCGCCGGAGACGGCATTGACGATCGTCGATTTTCCCGCGCCGTTCGGACCCACGATCATGAGCCACTGGCCCTCCTCGAGGTCGAAACTCACGGAATCCAGGACAACATAGTCTCCGTACTGCACATGCAGACCGCGGGCCTCCAGCATGAGCTGCTTTTTATGATCGCCGCCCATCAGCCTTTCCTCCTGGAACGATAGAAGATAATAACGAAGAGCACCGCGCCCACGAGCGACGTCACGACGCCCAGCGGAAGCTCCAGCGGCCGCAGCAGCGTGCGCGCGACCAGGTCGGCGAGCATCAGGAACACCGCCCCGCCGAAGACCGCGGCGGGAAGCAGGCGTTTATGGTTCGGGCCGGTGATGAACCGGATGATGTGCGGTGCGACCAGGCCGACGAAGGCGATGGTTCCGCCGATCGACACGCATACGCCGATCAGCGCCGCAACGGTGATGAGGATCGAGATACGGACGGCTTTGACATTGACCCCGATGTTCCGGGCGTTGTCCTCACCGATCGCGAACGCGTTCAGTTCGCGCGCCCGCGAGATAATGATGATGCTCCCGATGAACAGCACGACGGCCAGCACCAGCGCGTTCCCGTAACTGCTCCCGGCGAGGGAGCCCATGGTCCAGAACGTGATGGTCCGAAGTTTGTCGTGGGCGAACGTGATGATCAGCGAGAGGATCGCGTTGGCGAACATCGAAAAGATGATGCCGATCAGGATGATGGTGTTCGTCGAGAGAGAATTGTCGAATTTATACGCCAGCGACATGATGACCACCAGCGAGAGGAAGGCGAAGAGGATCGCCATGACCATCGTGCCCGCGAAGGGCAGGGCGGGAAACGTCAGTCCCAGCGCGATGGATAAAACGGCGCCCAGCGAGGCGCCGGAGGAGACGCCGAGGGTCGAACCGTCGGCGAGCGGGTTTTTCAGAAGCCCCTGCATGGCGGCGCCGCACAGGGAGAGCGACGCGCCGGTAAGCGCCACGCATAGTACGCGGGGCAGGCGTACCACGCGGATGATCGAATAAAAGGAGACAGACTCGGACGCCCTGCCGAACAGGATGCGCAGTGTCTGCCCAGGGGGCACGGTCACGCTGCCCACGCAGACGCAAAGCAGGATCACGAGCGCGGTGACGGCAGCGTAGATGAGGAACACCCAGGGCGCGGAGCCTTCGCGGGTGTTCTGTCTCGAAAAGAGGGAGGAGTGTTTCGCTCCTCCCTCTGCGGTTTTCGGCTGATGCGTCGAACGGTTCATAACGATTCCTTCGGGCAATGCCTCTGCGCATAAGTTCCGGCTGCTGCCGGACCCGAGTTTACTGCGCCGCTTCCGTGCCGCCCTCGGCGGCGTCCGCGGCCTCCGCGGTGACTGTGCCGGTCACAAAGTCATACAGCATCTGCGCGCCATCGACCAGTCTCGGGACCGGGCGGGACAGCTCATCGTTCTGCAGGTTCAGGATCGCCTCGTTCTGAACGGCGGTCACATTCTCCCAACCGGTGCGGCTCAGGATCTCCTCGGTCGGAGTCGGGCCCTCGCCGTAGTACATCGTGATCGTCACGATGTAATCGGGGTTCCGCTCGATGACCTGCTCTTCAGAGATCTCGGCGTAGCCGTCGACGTCCGCGAAGACGTTCTCGAGGCCGATCATATCGGCGATCTCGTTATAGAACGTGCCGCTGCCGGCAGTCCACAGTCCGTACTCGAGCGGGGAGACCTCGAAGTAGACGGTGCCGCCCTCGACGGGGTTCGCGGCCAGATCGGCGAAACCGGCCTGCATGTCGGAGACGACCTGTTCCGCTTCGGCGTCCTTGCCCATCAGGGTGCCGATCATGCGCACGGACGTATAGATGCCCTCGATGTCATACGCCTCGGAGACCACGCAGGTGATGCCGGCCTCCTCGAGCGCCTGGACCTGCTCCTCGGACTGCGCCATGGAGCTCATGATGACGACCTGCGGATCCAGCTCGATGATCTGCTCGATGTTCGTGTCATATCCCGACTGGACGGACGGGAGGTCGAGCACTTCCGCGGGGTAGTCGCAGTATTCGCCGCGGCCCACCAGGGTGTCGCCGGCGCCTACCGCGAACAGGATCTCGCAGTCTGCCGCGGACAATGCCACGACGCGCTCGGGAACCGCGTCCAGGGTGACGTCATGGCCGGCCATATCGGTGAACGAAATGGATGTGTCTTCGGGCGCCTCGGTCTCGGGGGCGGGGCTGCCGCCGCCCGAACCGCCGCAGGCGGCCAGCATGCCGGCGGTCATAACAGCCGCCAGGACCAGAGCGAGTACTTTCAGTTTCTTCATGTTTCCCTCCTTTACTGACAGGATCTTTCGGCCGATAAATCGGTCGGGCCGTGAACGATCCGGGTAAATTCCGGAAACAGAAAAGCCTTCCTTAAAAACTGCAAGGAAAGGCCAGCGCGTGCTCGATCACTGCCGCAGCCGTCCATCGCGACCTTTAGCGACGATGCCGCGCTTCGGCGATCCGGCTTGCGATCACGCTCACGGTTGCGGGACAGCGCAGGATTTGCACCTGCTTCTCCGATAGGCGGCATATATATACTATCACCTGCGCGAATCTGCCGCAACAAAATGCCGGATCCGGGAGTGTAAAAAGGGAAAAACGCCGTGCCTTTCGGGCCGCGGCGCCTCCGATTACAGATATTACGGATTTCTCCGCAGGCGATGTCATTCCGGCTCTCGCCCGATCGTCTTCAGCTGAACGTCCAGCGCATCCAGATAAGCACGGCCCCATGCCGCCAGCTCGTGCGTCAGGTATGCCGGCTCTACGCGTTCAATGATCTGCACACAGGCGGGATCCGTCCAGGGCTCATGCCGGTCGATCTGCTGGATGTGACGGTAGTTGGGACCGAACGAATCGGGGTAAGAGCCATTGGCGATCTCCGCCGGCACCTCACCGATGTGCGTCCGCACATATTCCCCGCTGACACCCTGGTGAAAATGCATACCGCGGATCATCTTCGAGGTCTCGCCGTGAGCCTCGATGCAGTCGAGAATCCAGCGCACGCCGTCCGCTTCGCTGCGGATGGCGGGATTTGCGTTCATCAGATGGCCGGTGTCGAGCATGATGCCTTTCCGGTTCCAGCCGATCGCGTTCAGCAGCCGGTCGGTCTTCGCGGGATCGGTCAGGGTGAGGCCGGGCCACCACTGGTTCTCCACCAGGAGATCGAAATTTTCGGGCAGGCCTTCCAGAATAGTATTGATGACCTCGGCGGAAGCGTCCAGGACCTCTTCGTCCGTGTGGCGCCAGCGGTAGGTCCAGCCCTCTTCGACAGATACGTCCGAGACATGGAAGACGACGTAGTCGGCTCCCAGAGACAGAGCGCGCCGCAGATCGGCGCGGTAGGCTTCGATCATATCTTCGGGACGGGAACCCCAGTACACCATGGAGATCGTTTCATCGTCCCCGAACTTCGCGCGGACGATGTCCTTCCGGTCCCGGTAGAAGTCGACCCAGTCCGGGAAAAAGGTCAGATGATAACCGGTCAGCAGATTCCGCGGAAATGCATCAGGGGGTTCGTTTAAACCGGTCCAGATGCCTTCGACGCCGTCGATGCCGCGCGCATGCAGCTCGCTTCTCAGGCCGTCCCAGCCCCCGAAGGGTTCGGCGAATTCATCCGCGAGGGGAAGGTTCATGCTCTGGATCATAAAGGACTCCTTTCTGTGGCTTACAGTTTGATTTTGCGGCGGCCGGGGCGGCGTGTCAAGGCTTGCGGGAGAGTTTCCGAAGCCGCGGGGAAGAAATCCGTTCTGCGGTTTTCGGGAAGAACAAAGGTGGACATTCGCTGTACTTTTTACTATAATATAAGCTCCTATACCCTAGGCTCCTGCCGGTGCGCGGTCTGCGCGCAGTCTGCCGGGCGACCGGTACGGTCCCGCGGGAGCAGATATTGAAAGAAGGAGACAGAGATCATGAGTGACAGGATCTTCGAGGTCACACCCCAGATCAGACAATACACAGAGCTGGCAAGGCGCCATGACACGATTCCTTCGGAGCTTTATGCGAAGAATAACGTTATGCGAGGCCTCCGCGACCTGAACGGAAACGGCGTCATCACCGGACTGACCAGCATTTCCGAAGTGTACGCGAAGGAGATCGTCGACGGAAAGAGGATTCCCTGCCCCGGCGAACTGTATTACCGCGGATATAACGTGAAGGATCTCATCCACGGCGCTGCCGCCGAGGGACGCTTCGTGTTCGAGGAGGCGGCCTATCTGCTTCTGAACGGCGAGCTCCCGAACGAGCGGGAACTGGCTGACTTTACCGCGGAACTGTCTTCGCGCCGGACGCTGCCCGCGAACTTTACGCGCGACGTGATCATGAAGGCTCCCACCCGGGACGTCATGGTGAACCTGGCGAAGAGCGTTCTCGCGCTTTACTCTTATGACGTAAATCCCACGGACATCTCGCTGGAAAACGTCATGCGCCAGTGCATGAACCTGATCGCGATCTTCCCGCGTCTGGCCATCCACAGCTACCACGCCTACCGTTACGTACAGGGCGACAGCCTCTACATCCACCAGCCGAAGCCGGAGCTCTCCACCGCGGAGAACATCCTGCATATGCTGCGCGCGGACATGCAGTACACACCGTTTGAGGCGGCTACGCTCGACATGGCCCTGCTGCTGCACATGGAGCACGGCGGCGGTAATAACTCGACGTTCACGACCCGCGTCGTCACGTCCTCCGGATCGGACACCTACTCGACCATCGCGGCTGCCATCGGCTCCCTGAAGGGACCGAAGCACGGCGGCGCGAACGTGAAGGTCATGGAGATGTTCGACGACATTAAGGAACACGTCGGCGACTGGGCGGACGAGGAAGAGGTTTCCGCGTATCTGAAGAAGATCCTCGAGGGCGAAGCCTTCGACCGCACCGGCCTGATCTACGGTATCGGCCACGCGATCTACTCGGTATCCGATCCCCGTGCGGAGATCTTCCGCGAGTACGTCGGCCGCCTGGCCGAGGAGAAAGGCCGCGTCGAGGAGTACCGCCTGTATGAGACCGTGGCGCGGAAGGCGCCCGAGATCATCTCCGGAAACCGGAAGATGTATAAGGGCGTAAACACGAACGTGGACTTCTATTCGGGATTTGTCTATAACATGCTCGGACTTCCCGAAGAGCTCTACACGCCGTTCTTCGCGGTGGCCCGCATCGTCGGCTGGAGCGCGCACCGGCTCGAAGAGCTCGTGAGCGCCGAGAAGATCATCCGTCCGGCTTACATTGAGACCTCCGAGCGGAGAGCGTACACGAGGATCGAAGACAGATAAACTGACTAAGGAGGAAACGGCCCTATGAACAGGGGACCTTACTACATCACTACGGCGATCGCTTATACCTCGGGAAAGCCGCACATCGGAAACACTTATGAGATCGTGCTCGCGGACGCGATCGCGCGTTACCGCCGCGCACAGGGCTACGACGTGCGCTTCCAGACAGGCACGGACGAGCACGGTCAGAAGATCGAAGATAAAGCCACCGCGCAGGGTATGTCGCCGAAGGAATTCGTCGACCGGACCGCGGGCGAGGTGAAGCGCATCTGGGACCTGATGAACACGTCCTACGACCGTTTTATCCGGACCACGGACGCCGACCATGAGCTTCAGATCCAGAAGATGTTCCGGAAGATGTACGAGCAGGGAGACATCTATAAAGGTTCTTACGAGGGCATGTACTGTAAGGAGTGCGAGGCGTTCTACACCGCTTCGCAGATCGTGGACGGGAAGTGCCCCGACTGCGGCATGGAGGTGCACCCTGCCAGCGAGGAAGCGTATTTCTTCCGTATGAGTAAGTACGCGGACCGGCTGATCGAGCACATCGAGACGCATCCGGAGTTCATCCAGCCCGAGTCGCGGAAGAACGAGATGATGAATAACTTCCTGAAGCCCGGCCTGCAGGATCTGTGCGTGTCGCGCACGAGCTTCACCTGGGGCATCCCGGTGGACTTCGACCCGAAGCACGTGGTCTACGTCTGGCTCGACGCGCTGTCGAACTATATCACCGGCCTGGGCTACGACGCGGACGGCGAGAGCGGGGAACTGTATAAGAAGTACTGGCCCGCCGACCTTCAGGTGATCGGAAAGGACATCATCCGCTTCCACACGATCTACTGGCCCATCTTCCTGATGTCGCTGGGCGAGCCGCTGCCGAAGCAGGTGCTCGGCCACCCGTGGCTGCTGCTGGCGAAGAACGATAAGCAGGACGACGAGGACGCTCCCGTGAAGATGAGCAAATCGCGGGGCAATGTCATTTACGCCGACGACCTCGTGGACATCTTCGGCGTGGACGCGGTGCGCTACTACGTGCTTCACGAGATGCCTTTCGACAATGACGGCACGATCTCCTGGGAGCTGGTCGTGGAGCGTGTGAACTCCGACCTCGCGAACACCCTGGGGAACCTCGTGAACCGCACGATCTCGATGACGAACAAATACTTTGGCGGCGAAGTGCGGCAGACCGGCGCGGCGGACGATGTGGACGCGGACCTGAAGGCCGTCACGCTCGACGCGGTGAAAAAGGCCGAAGAGAAGATGGAGCAGAACCGCGTGGCGGACGCGCTCACCGAGATCTTTAACATCTTCCGCCGTTCGAATAAATATATCGACGAGACCATGCCCTGGGCCCTCGCGAAGGACGAGGCACAGAAGGACCGTCTGGCCGAGGTGCTTTATAACCTGACTGAGGCGATCGCGATCGGCGCGAGCCTGCTGGCGCCGTTCCTGCCCGAGACCGGGGAGCGGATCCTCGCGCAGCTGGGCGCGGAGGCGCGGAGCTTCGACGATATGGACCGCTTCGGGCTGCTGCCCGACGGCACGAAGGTCACGGAGAAGCCCGAGATCCTGTTCGCGCGGATGGACACGGCCGAAGTGCTGGCGAAGGCCGACGCGATCGCGGAAGCTCAGATGGCCGCGGCGGGTGCGCCCGCTGAAGATGCCGGCGATGATGCCGGCGGCGAGGAGAGATATCCCTTCACCGAGGCGAAGGAGGAAGTCGGCATCGACGATTTCGCGAAGCTGCAGTTCCGCGTCGGTGAGATCGTGGCCTGTGAGAAAGCGAAGAAGTCGAAGAAACTGCTCGTCAGCCAGGTGAAGATCGGCCGCGAGACCCGCCAGATCGTTTCCGGGATCGCGAAGCAGTACACGCCCGAGGAGATGGTCGGGAAGAAGGTCGTCGTGATCACGAACCTGAAGCCCGCGGTGCTCGCCGGCTATGAGTCTCAGGGCATGATCCTGTGCGCGGAGGACGCGGACGGGAACCTGAGCCTCCTGACCGTGGAGAACGCGGCATTCCCGGGCGGATCCGAGGTGGGATGACTCTTTCGGCCGGGTTCCGGCCGGTGGAACGGGAGGAGTTATGAGGAATAAAAAGTTTTATCTGACCATGGCCGCTCTGATCGT
>JAEEGL016105091.1_pt1 | contig 10481 bp, 7 predicted proteins | sample 9134231 | NCBI WGS metagenome assembly JAEEGL01 (sample SAMN16246548, study PRJNA631951) | gut metagenome | biome: gut microbiome; feature: rumen; material: fiber-attached | host: Bos | place: Iran: Karaj | collected 2018-10 | reverse complement strand
ATCCTTGTCAAGGATCGGGCATCTTGATTCAAGCGAATATTTCATTGATGCGCGGTCGACCTTGCATAGGATATCGCCGGGAAGATATGTCTCCATATCAAGGAGCATTCTTCTGATCTGCCAGTTCTCGACGCCGTATTTGGTCTCCATCTCATAATCACATGAGAGAGGTTCATCGGCCAGAACGATCGATGAAGCGAGCTCCTTGTATCTTACATTGGCAAACTGGGTCTTGGACTCGGGATCCCTGTTCTGCGATACGGATCTGATCTTAACCGGCATTTTGGATTCAAGACTTAATGCCCTGCCCACGCCGGTATCGGTTATGCCGTGAACCATCGCGCCGAGCGGGTCGAGCATTTTGGCCTTGCGGACATATTCATATACGTTGTATCCGCAGAAAAACTCATCTCCGCCGTCGCCGGAAAGAGCAACCGTAACCGCGGTACTTGCAAGCGCGCTTACAAGCATCGTGGGGATCTGCGACGGATCTGCGAAAGGCTCATCAAAAAACCGCGGAATGCTCTTTACCTGTTTGAGCATCTCCTCTTCATTTATATAGTATTCGGTATGTTTGGTGCCCAGATGTTTGGATATATCCTTCGCATAAGGCGCTTCATTCCATTTTTCATCATCAAAGCCTATGGAAAATGTCTTAACAGTCTCATCGGATACTTCACATGCAAGGGCAGTGATAAGAGAGGAATCATATCCTCCGCTTAAGAAAGTACCGAGCGGAACATCCGATATGAGCCTCATCTTGACCGCAGCCTTGAGAACATCCTTAAGACCTGCCCTGGCTTCTTCATATCCGGATACGGGATCTGCCATCATGGCATGGTATCTTTCGGTTATGTCCCAGTATTTTTCGGTCTCTGTCCGGCCGTCCCTGTATGTAAGGATTGTACCCGGTTCAAGTTTATATACGTTCTCAAATACCGTTTCAGGGGCATTGATATACTGATTGACCAGAAATCTCGGAATCACATCCGTTCTGATACGCTCGTTGAATCCCGGAAAAGCCATGATCGGCTTAAGTTCGGAGCCGAATATCAGATCGCCGTCGCTCAAGGCATAGTACAAAGGTTTTTTGCCTATGCGGTCCCTGACCAGATACAGGCTCTCCGTATCCCTGTCATAGATCGCGATCGCAAACATCCCGTTAAACCGGTTCACGCAGTGGATCCCCCATTTAAGGAACGCGGCAACTATAACTTCAGTATCGCAGTTGGATACGAAATTATAATCCTTTAACTCTTCCCTGATCTCGCGGTAGTTATATATCTCACCGTTAAAGACCACGCTGATGCGCCTGTCGGGAGAATGCATCGGCTGATGTCCCGCTGTCGACAGATCCAGGATCGAAAGTCTGCGCTGGGCTATACCTATACTGCTCCCGCCCTTCATCACATATATCTCCTGCCCGCTGTCGTTGGGGCCGCGGTGATACATGGTGTCGTTCATCCCGGTCAGGTCGTTTAACGTGATATTCTTTTTACTTATAAAACCGCATATTCCACACATAACTGTCTACATTGTATCACGGAATAACATTATTTTTCGCTCTTAAGTTTCATGTATATTCCGGTCAGCTTATCTATATAGGATACGACGTCATAGTCTGATACCGCCTGTTCATGTGCGAGCATGCGCATACGCTCATGATCGGCGCTCAGATCTTCATCAAGCGCTTTTAAGAGCGCCTGCTTAAGCGCCTCTGTATCCCGCGGACTTACCAGATATCCGGTCTCGCCGTCTTTTACCGTCATGGGGATTCCGCCCACATCGCTTGCGACCACCAGACATCCGTATGCCTGCGCTTCGATGACCGATACGGGGTGTCCCTCATAATATGACGGCAATACGTATATTCCGCATTCCGTCAGGTATTTGTCTTTTTCTTCTTTTTCTACCCAGCCGATATAGGATACATTACCGGGATATCTGTTTATGACTTCCGCGAGATCCTTATCTTCCATGATACCGCCGAGATAGAGCTTAACATCGGGATATTCGGCGATCACTTCGCCCATTGCATCCATCAGCTCGCATATACCCTTGTCTCGGCATATTCTTCCGAGAAAGAGCATGCTCTTATTGTTCTTGGCTTCCGGATCTATCGTACGGTGCATGATCCTGACGGCATTCGGCATGATCTCGATCGGAGCCTTGACTCCGTCCATGCCTTTTATGACCGACTCCCCGTATGGAGTAAGAACTATGATCAGATCCGCCATATTGAGCGTATCGGTTATAAACTTCTTACGTTTAGCGTCGGAATCGGCATACCAGTTTGCGATATCACCGCCATGCTGGTGGATTATCAGCTTTTTGCCGCTCCTATGAGCCTTTTTGATGAACAGGCTCTTCCTTAGGAAACTTGAATCGGATGCAGCATTGACATGAACGATATCCGCAGACTTTAGGCATCGCCCAAAGCGAAGATATGCGCCTGCTGCCACCATAAGCTTGGTGACCTTCGAGCCCTCTTTCATCGTTCCGATATATGTAAGGTCAGCCTTCCTGTCAAGGCCTGCTTCAAACAGTTCGTTAACAACACCCGATATCCCGCCGTGAACACTTCTGTCGGGGCCGATCATCAGCACCCTCGGTCTGTATGCGCCGGGAAGATTTGCATCACAGGGATCAAGATAAAACTTCATCATGCGTCCCGCCTGATCGTTTACATCAAATCCCGCATCTTTTACGGCCTCAGCCGCAGCTTCACGCATTTTTCCGTAAGCATCAGGATCGCCGGTCCTTAAGGCAAGTACTTTTTTAACTGCCTTTGTGAGTTCACCACTCCAGATTCCGGTACCTTCGTCTATCGGGCAGGTCCTTATATTATCGGTGATCAGCACATCTTTCGTGATCTTATCGGACATGATGCAGTCAAGTCCAGATGCCTGCGCTTCTACTACCACTCCGGGCAGTCCTTCGTATATCGAAGGAAAAGCAAATATGTCCATCGCAGAATAATACATCCAGACCTTGCTCTGATTGCCGGTAAAGATCACGCGGTCGGATATGCCCAGATCAGCGGCCAGTTTCTCGCATTCAGCCTTCAGCACGCCTTCTCCGCACAGCATGAGATATACCGGCGCTTCCTCTTCGGTTCCCGGTTTGTATACAGGTTCCATCTCCGCAAACGCGCGTATCAGAAAAGCCTGGTTTTTCTGCGGCGAAAACCTCGCAACATTGCCGATAACGACCGCATCGCGCGGAATGCCGTAAGTCTCCCTAACAGACTCGCTTTCAGACTCATCATATATGAATTTGGATGTATCGATGGTATTCGGAATATAGATATAGGGCGCTTTGCCGAATGTCTCATCACCGGCCAGATGCGAACATGCAAAAAGCCAGTCTGCTTTGTCGGGAAGCGATCTGCGCAGATACTTAACTGCCAGGCCTTTGATTCCCTTGTCCACACCTGCATTTCTGGTATGCGCGGCGCATGCGATACCGTACCTGCGCGCGACGGGCAGATAAAGTGAAGCCGTGCTCGTCATATGCCCCTGCACGAACTTAAAATCATGATGTTTTTCAAAGAAAGCCTCTATGGCTTTGGTATATTCGGACAGATTTGTCCCCGTGAATCTGGGCAGGGCATAGATATGTCCTCCCAGAGATATGACCTCTTCATCGTAGTGCTGCTTCTTACGATAATTTTCAGGCTCAGTGCCGTCAGCAAGCGCTCTGCGGTATTCGCCCGGATCCATATGCAGCAGAAAATCAAACTGCACACGTTCCAGATCCATATGCCGGTACAGGTCCATGATGCGGCTTTCCGCTCCGCCCAGGCCCAGACCGCCCAATACGTGTAATATCCGAACCATTATCAAGTCTCCGCAGAACTTAATATATCGCCGACAGCCACTTCCCCGTCATAGTCATATCTGTTGATCAAAAGAGAACCGTCAACAGTCCTGACTACGAGCCTTCCGTCAAATATGTCGGCAACTTCACCGGGCTCATAACCCGAAAAATCTATCATTTCATCAAAAGGCTGCGCGCTCCACACAGTTATCTTCTGTCCGCCTATATATGCATATGCTCCGGGAAAAGGAGCAGCAACTCCGCGGATAAGGTTATATATATCCCTAGTCCTTCCGCGGAAATCGATAAGTCCGTCGGCGGCAGTCCTCTTCTCATACCATGAATCAAAATCCTTGGACTCCGTACGGATATCCACCCTACCGTCCGCATATGCCGCAAGCAGTTTGCGGATAAGCCGCTTGGATACGATCATGTTTTTGTACTGCGCGGTACGGATATCGTCGCATGCATTTATCTGGAAAGATTCCGTCGCAAATATATTGGGCGAATCAGCTTTTTCATCATACTTAAACAGGTTGAGATTAAACCTCGTATCGCCCAAGATCATGGACCAGTTAAGAGGCGATCTTCCGCGTCCGAAAGGGAGGTATCCCGCATTGCCGTGGAAGCCGAACACGCCGTATTTGAAGCTGTCAAGAACGTATCCCGGAACCAGTCTCTGCCATCCCATCGAGATACCGATGTCAAAAGTGTTATCACGGATGAGCGCAGCTGTCTTTTCATCGGTCAGACCGTAGCTGTCGGCTTCATGAACCGGGATCCCGTATTTTTCGGTAAGAAAAGATAATCCCTTGTAACCCGAAACCTGATTCTTTTTGGTCACCTCAGGCGAGATGGTTATGACCAGGTCGACAGGGCATATCTCATTGTGTATGAAACTGATTATGTTTTCCGAAGTGTCCTTGACACCGAAGACGGTAACTTTGTAATGCATATCCTACCCCTTACAGGTTCTCCTTATACCAGTCGATAGCAAGCGCAATGCCTTTGGCAAAATCAAATTCGGGATCGTATCCGAGCTTTTCTTTTGCCTTGGTGATATCGGCGTTTGAATCCCTGATGTCGCCCTTTCTCGGAGGACCGAACTTGGGCTCGCGCTCGATCTCAAGAGCCTTGCACAGATCATAGTAGATATCTATCAGATATTCTCTTCCGCCCGCGCCTATGTTATAAGCTTCGCCTGCCGCATCGTGGCTTGCAAGACAAGCCTTTAAGTTTCCTTCGATGACATTGTCTATATAAGTAAAATCACGGGACTGTCTGCCGTCGCCGTTTATCACGGGCGTCTCTCCGTTTAGAAGCTGGCGGATGAACTTGGGTATAACCGCCGCATACATTCCGTTCGGATCCTGTCTGCGTCCGAACACGTTAAAATATCTTAGGCCATATGTATCAAGTCCGTATAATTCGTGGTAAAGCCTTCCGTATTCTTCATCCACTTTTTTGGTCAAAGCATACGGACTTAAAACCTTGCCTTCCTGACCTTCACGTTTGGGAAGAACCGGATGGTCGCCGTACACCGATGAGCTTGACGCATATACAAACTTGATCACATCGTTCTGGCGGGAAGCTTCCATCATGTTGAGAGTTCCCCTGATATTTATCTCTTCATACAAAAGGGGCATCTCTATGGATCTGGGAACGGATCCCCATGCAGCCTGATTGAGGACATAATCCACGCCCTCGGTCATGCGCATGCACATATCCATGTCCCTGATATCGCCTTCGGTAAAAGTGAAATTCTCTTTTCCCATAATAGACGAGAGATTCTCTATCCTGCCCGTCGAGAGATTGTCCAGACACCTTACGCGGTATCCCATCTCAACCAGGGCTTCACAGATATTGGATCCTATAAATCCGGCGCCGCCGGTAACAAGAAAAACGGAATCCGAATCAAACTTACAATCCCTGTATCCCATACGCTTTATAACCTCCAATAGAGATAATCATCGCCTTCAAATACCGTCTTATCAAACATGCCTTTGATATCAGCCAGAACCTTGATGCGGTTCGCAGGATCAAACATTGCGGAGATCCTGTCACGGCCGTATGCCTTGAACTGCTCATGGGCAACGGCAAAGATAACGGCATCCATATCATGAACATCCGATATATCACCAAACCTGATACCGTAAAGTCTGTATGCTTCATCGGCATCTGCTTCGGGATCAACGACTATCGGATCGATACCGTATTCGCGGAGTTCATTATATATATCAATAACCTTGGTATTGCGTGTGTCGGGGCAGTTTTCCTTGAATGTAAAGCCCATGATCACAACGCGCGCATCCCTGACCGATGCTCCTGATTTAATGAGATTCTTGACGAGGCTCTCGGCAACATATTTGCCCATGTCGTCATTGATGCGTCTGCCCGATAAGATGATCTGGCTGTGATATCCGAGCTGCTCTGCTTTATAAGTCAGATAATACGGATCGACGCCTATGCAGTGTCCGCCGACAAGGCCGGGCTTAAAGTTTAAGAAATTCCATTTGGTGCATGCCGCGTCGAGCACGTCCTGAGTATCTATGCCCATCTTATGGAAGATGATCGAAAGTTCGTTCATGAATGCGATATTGATATCACGCTGGCTGTTCTCTATTACCTTCGCAGCCTCCGCAACCTTGATCGACTGGGCCCTGTATACACCCGCCTCGACCACGAGTTCATATACACGCGCAACCGTATCAAGAGTCTCCGCATCCATTCCCGATACGATCTTGGTTATGGTCTCAAGACGGTGAACCTTGTCACCGGGGTTTATCCTCTCAGGTGAATATCCGATCTTAAAATCCACTCCGCACTTAAGTCCGGACTCTGCCTCTATGATCGGAACACACACATCTTCGGTCACGCCCGGATATACCGTGGATTCGAATACGATAACGGAACCGGGGCTTAAATTCTGACCGAGTATCCGGCTTGCGCCTTCAACGGGTCTTAAGTCAGGTGTATGATCGTCGTTTACCGGAGTCGGAACTGCCACGATGTGGAACCTGGCTTCCTTAAGTCTCGCAGGATCAGCCGTAAAATCAACGCTCGAAGCTTTGATCGCATCATCCCCGACTTCACCGGTAGGATCCTTGCCCTGTTTGTACAGATCTATCTTGGCCTCGTTTAAGTCAAATCCGATAACGTTGATCTTGCGCGCAAACGCAACGGCTATCGGCATTCCGACATAACCGAGTCCCACAAGTGAGAGTTTTTCTTTGCCTGAAACTATGTCTTCGTATAAACCCATTACTCTACCTCTTTTATCTGTTTTACAGATCATTTAATGCTTTCAGATATTCTTCAACGACCGTCTGTCTGTCAAAATGAGCTTCGACAAACTCCCTGGCCTTAAGTCCCATTTTGCTTTTGTCTTCATAAGACATTCCGATAAACTTAAGAACAGCTTCCTTAAGTGAATCCGCATCTCTCGGAGTAAATGCGATCCCGCCGACACCGTCTTCAAAGATTTCCTTACATCCGGGTACGTTTGATGCAAGTATCGGTCTTCCGGTTGAAGCAGCCTCTAAGATCACGTTGGACATTCCTTCAAAATATGTGGGATGAACAAGTCCGTGGCATCTCTCGTAATACGGCGCCACATTTGACTGATAACCGTAAAAGGCGATCGCGCCGGTCTTCTCAAGCCTCTTTATCTCATCTTCATATCTTGCCCTCGAGTCATCCTCGCAGTCGCCAACGATATCGAATATGACTTCGGGGTGTGATGCATGGACTTCTTCCGCAACCTTGAGCAGCTCATCGCTTCCCTTGGTCGGATGAACGCGTCCCACATACAAAAGCCTTATCTTACCGTCATCTGCCTTCTCAGGATAAGGAACACATGCGTGCTCGGTAAGATTCACGCCCGAACCCGGCAGCAGGACCACTTTGGCTGAAGACGGAACACATCCGAGTTCTGTGAGTTTATCCAGATTCTGTTCATTCTGGAAAAAAACATATGACGCGCCCTTAAGTCCTGCCTTGTAAAGCGAAGTAAGAAACTTTCCAAACACTCCCGATCCGTAAAGCATCGCGCTTGATAGCCCGGTCACGTTTGAAAGCAGGGGGACATGCTCTTTGCGTGCAGCTATGCCGCCGTATACTATCGGCTTGATCGTATAAGTGAGCACCGCATCGGGATGTATCTCGCTTATCAGCGCCCTGTAATCCTTATACAGTTTCATGTCCCTGGCGGGATTCGTTCCGCGCCTGTCAACATCGGATATATGGATATGCGCGCCGAGTGAGGATAACCTGTCAATGTATCCGGTATCGGGTGTGGATACATTAACGGTAAATCCTTCGGATACCAGTCTCTCTATAAGTTCTTTTCTGAACAGATATAATCCCGCATCATAATTTGTCAGGATCAGTATATTCTTACTCATTGCCCATGAATTCCTCCATGGTTACGGATGTTTCGCTTGTGATACCGTCCTTTTTTACAACGACTCTGACAGTATCGAGCAGTATCTTAAGATCGGTCAGGAACGTCACGTGATCCACATACTTAACATCCCAGTCAAACCTCTCCTGCCATGAGAGAGAGTTTCGTCCGTGCACCTGCGCAAGTCCGGTAAAGCCCGGTCTTACTTCATGGCGTCTGGCCTGATGTTCGTTATATCTGGGCAGATACCTGACCAAAAGAGGACGCGGTCCCACGATGGCCATATCTCCGCGGATGATGTTTATAAGCTCGGGAAGTTCATCGAGCGATGTCGCCCTCAGCTTTTTTCCAAATGAAGTAAGTCTTATTTCGTCAGGCAGAAGCTCGCCGTTTTCGTCTTTTTCATCGGTCATGCTCCTGAACTTGTACAATTTAAATATCTTACCGTCCCTGCCCGGTCTGTCCTGCGTGAACAAAACAGGGGATCCCAGTTTCGTCCGTACAAGCAATGCGGTCACTCCCATAACGGGGCTTAATATCACGATGCCCGCGGATGCAAGTATCAGATCAAGAGGTCTCTTGATGCACTTTTCATATATACCGTACGGTCTGTGCATATCACTCAAAACATTCGTGTATGGCTGCTATGATCACATCCTGCTCTTCGGGAGTCATCTTGTTATCGCTGGGCAGGCATAAGCCGCGCTCAAAGATATCGGCTCCCGCATCGCCTTCAGTCGAGACAAATCCGTTCTCCGCATATATGGGCTGCATATGCATGGGTTTCCATATCGGACGGCCTTCGGCATTAAGAGCGCTTATGTACTCAAGGATCTGCGTAGGGCAGCTCCTGCCGGGTTCGGTCTCATATGAAGCCTCATGATCGGTACGGACCTGCTTACACATCGCATCCTTATCGATCAGCAGACATGATAACCAGTAGTTGGGCTCTGAATTGGTTTCATCATAAGGATTCATCTTAACGGGCAGATCGGATAAGCCTTCTTTATAGCGCATGTAAATTGCTTTTTTCTGGGCTATATGCTCATCAAGATGAAGTATCTGGCCTCTGACAACGCCTGCTACGACATTGCTCATCCTGTAGTTATATCCAAGCTCCGAATGCTGATACCAGGGCGCATTGTCCCTCGACTGTGTTGACCACTTGCGGACTTTCGCAGCGGCTTCTTCTTCATCGGTCAAAAACATTCCGCCGGACGATCCGGTTATGATCTTGTTTCCGTTAAAACTGATCGCATTGTATGTTCCGAACGTTCCGGTCTCGCGGCCTTTGTATGTGGCTCCCAGACTCTCTGCCGCATCTTCTACTATGATGGCGCCGTGGCGTGCGCAGATTTCCGCGATCTCGTCAGCCTTGGCAGGAACTCCGTACAGATGCGCATAAACGACTATCTTCACATCGGGATACTTCTTAAACGCTTCTTCAAGAGCCTCGGGAGACATGTTCCATGTATCGCGCTCGGTGTCAATGAACACGGGAACACCGCATTCGTATACGACAGGATTTACCGTAGCATCAAAAGTCATGTCTGTACAGAACACTTTGCGGCCTGCAAGCGCGCCCCTGCCCGTAACAGTCGGACCGTATGCCTTTTCGCCCGCGAGCTTGACCGCCATGTGAAGAGAGGCGGTTCCGCAGGACAATCCGACAGCATATTTACATCCGATATATTCACAGATTCCACGCTCAGCCTCATTTATGTTTTGGCCGATCGTGGACATCCAGTTGGTATCATATGCTTCTTTTATAAACTCAAGTTCCTCCCCGTGCATCGTGGGAGAAGAAAGATAGATCTTGTTCTCAAAAGGTTTAAGTCTCATCTTTTGCCTGTCCTTCCGATTGAGCATATACATAGGTCGGGACTATCTGCTTAACAAGCGGTCTGATATCCTGATCTTCAACTTCGCTCGAATCCCTGAGTTCCTTGAGTTCCTCAAAGAACTTATCTTCATCTATATCGAGAGGCCTTCCGATATGTATCATCGCATTGGCCGTTTCCTTTAAGCCTTCCTCATCCATCAGCATCTCTTCATACAGTTTCTCGCCCGGCCTTAATCCCGTGAACTTGATCGGTATCTCATCATAAGGCTTATAACCCGAGAGCCTGATCAGGTTTTCCGCAAGGTCTAAGATCTTGACGGGTTCGCCCATATCAAGCACGAATATCTCACCGCCCTTTGCGTATGCTCCGGCCTGAAGCACCAGCGACACGGCTTCGGGGATCGTCATGAAGTATCT
>JAEEGL014797056.1_pt1 | contig 10481 bp, 11 predicted proteins | sample 9134231 | NCBI WGS metagenome assembly JAEEGL01 (sample SAMN16246548, study PRJNA631951) | gut metagenome | biome: gut microbiome; feature: rumen; material: fiber-attached | host: Bos | place: Iran: Karaj | collected 2018-10 | reverse complement strand
TGAGGATCACAGACCTCTTTACGACTGGGTCAAGGAAGAGTGCGAGTACAAGAACCCTCCACGCCAGATTGAGTTTGCCAAGCTTTATCTTAATAACGTAGTTACAGGTAAGAGATATATCAAGAGACTTGTAGAGGATGGAATTGTTGATGGATGGGATGATCCACGACTTGTTACTATTGCCTCTCTTCGCAGAAGAGGATTTACTCCAGAATCTATCAAGATGTTTGTAGATATGTGTGGTATCAGTAAGGCTAACTCTACAGCTGAGTATGCTATGCTTGAGTACTGCATCAGAGAAGACCTTAAGCTTAAGTCTAAGAGAATGCTTGCTATCTTAGACCCAGTTAAGCTCATTATTGACAACTATCCAGAGGAACAGACAGAGCTTCTCGATATCGAGAATAACAAGGAAGTTCCAGAGATGGGATCCAGAAAGGTTCCTTTTGGAAAAGAGCTTTATATTGAGAGAGAAGACTTTATGGAGGAACCTCCTAAGAAATACTTCCGTCTCTTCCCTGGCAATGAAGTAAGACTTATGAACGCTTACTTTGTAACATGCACAAGCTTTGTCAAGGATGAAACTGGCAAGGTAACAGAGATCCACTGTACTTATGATCCTGCTACAAAGGGCGGAGACAGCCCTGATGGCAGAAAGGTCAAGGGTACTATCCACTGGGTATCTGCCAAGGAGGCTGCTACTTGTGAAGTGCGCCTTTATGAGAACATCATTGATGAGGAGAAGGGTGTATACAATGAGGATGGTTCACTGAATCTTAACCCTAACTCAATCAAGGTTATCAAGGATGCCAAGCTTGAGCCTGAACTTGCAAACGCAGCTCCATACGACAAGTTCCAGTTTGTAAGAAATGGATTCTTTAGTGTGGACAGCAAGGACTCCAAGCCAGGAGCACCTGTATTTAACAGAATAGTTTCACTTAAGAGCTCTTTTGTACTTCCTAAAAAGTAATGTCACCAAAACTATAATCCTAATAAAGAGAGGTTGCGTTATGGCTGGTATTTTTTCTGGACTTGAAAAACTCGGACTTGGAAACATTGGCGGTGGTAATCTTTTTGAAGATCCTTCCAAGAAGGAAGCACCTGTAAAAAAAGAAGAACCCAAAAAGAAACTTTCCCTTGTAAACGAAGAGGACTATCTGTTTGACAAGAAGTACAAATGTCCTGTTTGCGAGGATGAATTTGATGCTAAGACTGTAAGAACAGGTAAGGTCAGGATGAAGAATGTTGATATCGATCTTCGCCCTGATTACGACGAAGTTGACCAGAATAAGTATGATGTTATAGCGTGCCCTCACTGTGGATATGCTGCGCTGGGAAGATATTTTGCAACACTTAACAAGTATCAGATTGATGATATAAGAGTTAAAATCTGTATGAACTATAAGAAACTCGACTACAATGAGCCTACTTATAGTTATGAACACGCCAGAAATATTTATCAGCTTGCTCTTGCTAACGCAGTGGTCAAGAAGGCCAAGAACAGCGAAAAAGCTTATATATGTCTGAAGACAGCCTGGGTTATCAGAGGTGAGACAAGACGTATGGATCCTTCTGAGGATGGCTATGAGGAAAAGAAAGCTGCCAATGATGCTCAGGAAAAAGAGCTGCTTTCAAATGCACTTAATGGCTTTGTAATGGCGAGACAGTCTGAGGAATTCCCTATTGCAGGAATGGATTCAACAACACTTGATTACCTGATCGCTGCACTTGCCGTAGAAACTGATCAGTTTGATGTAGCATCCAAGATGGTTTCAGAGCTGCTTACTTCAAGAGTTGCCAACAGCCGTATAAAGGACAAGGCTCGTTTACTAAAGGATATGATTGCTGAAAAGAAGGGCGAGCCAGCAGAGTGATAGTTTTGTAGTAAACATAAAGAAAACCCCTGTAGCCAATGGCTATAGGGGTTTATTAATATTCATTATTTCTCGTCATTGAAAAATTCTTCTGACTTTTCAGCTGTCTTCTCAGGTTCATCGTCAAGAGCTGAATCATCAGCAGGGCTGATATCTACATATTTGCGATTGCCAAATTTGAATTCTGTAGTATTATACTCGTCATCGTCCTCGAAATCTTCGAAGTCCTCGTAATCATCATCGTCAAAATCATCGGCAATAGCTTCATCTCTCTTTGAGAGATAGTAATATGCTCCAGCTGCGGCAGCACCTACAGCAGCACAAAAAACAATAAATTTACCAAATCCGTTTTTCTTGGACATGTAAATGACCCTCCTATCAAGCGATAGAATAATTTTAATACAATTTAATCACAAATAAAAGTGCAAAATTAAGAATTACTTTCAAATTCACTTTTTTTGATGCCCCAGATAAGATTGCGCCACTGCTCAAGCTGATCTGTTGTCATGAAACCATTTGAAGTTCCCATATATCCAATCTTGTAGGAAGCAAATAACAAAGCGTTCTTGATCGCATTTACGCTGTCGCCGTTTTCCATATAGTAGTGAAGGAAACATGCAAACAGGGCATTACCAGCACCTATGGTATTAACAACTTCATTTGTCTTGACTGTTTTATAGTGAACACGAAGGTCCTGGGCTTTATCATAAAGGATAAGACCTTCCCGGCCCTGGCCCAGAATGATGATATCTGTACCATAGGTCCCTGCGATTCTGTCGATGAATTCATAAGGATCTTCGCCAAGATTATCGTCACTAAAATACAGAACCTTGGCTGGCTCAAGGAAATCTGTGTTGTATTTTTCTTTTTCCCTATGATAGTTTCGGATATTTACCGCAATAGGCTTTTTTCTGGCAGCTGCTTCTTTTGCAAAAGGTCTGCAGAAATTGGCATTAGCCAGTACCATCATGTCGCAGGCTTCTGCGATAGGGGCAACCATGGACATGTCATACACGTTTTCTCTTAGATCCTTGATATCTTCAAAGATTTGCTGCTTACGATCCTTGTCATACAGAACAACCTCTGTTGGAGTGGCCTCCATTTGAGGAATGATATACTGGGTAGAAAGAGTTATCTTTCTATCATGAGGATTGATCAGGCTAAGGTCCTGATTTCTTCCTACGATGGACATAAAAGTTACATCGTCACCGAGCCATTCAAGAGCCAGAGATTCGTTGTAAGCATCGCCGCCCATAGCCGTAAAAATGGAATTATTTACACTGGTAATAGGAGAGTAGACTACAGGAATCTTGTCAACTCTAACAATGGTCTCAATCTGCGTAACACCTGCTACTAAGAACTTGCTCATGCTTTTGCCTCCTCATTATTGAGATATTCTGCATATCTGAACCAGCTTTATGGGTTTATCGTTCCATAAGAGACATGGCTTTTATCATATCTATATATTCTTCAGCTTCCTGCAAAAATAAGTCGGAACGGAAACTTGCACTTTTGATTCTCTTTACCATAAGTCCGTTTATTGTAAAATCAAGGATCTCGCCAACTTTATTGTAATCAACAAAAGGAGCGAACTGGGTTATATCTGCTCTTTCTCTTAGGGCCTCCATGATCCTTTGATATTTTTCTCTTCGCTCGCTGATCTCTGCGACAGCTTCTGGATGTTTTTCCTCATCAGCCTTATTAAGGTAGAGGAAAATGTATGGATACTGAGACATGGCTGCCACTTTGGCAGATAAAATCTGGTGATACAGCTCAAAATAGCCATTTTCATTTTTTTCCACATTGGCTGTAAGCTCCAGAGTTACGAACCTTGTGGCATAGTCGTACAAAAAAGCGTATATACCAATCTTGCTTCCAAAATAGTGAAACAAGAGTCCCTTGCTGATCTCAGCGTTTTTTACTATCTCATCGGTACTGGCATGATAGTAACCGTATTCAGAAAAGACCTTAAGTGCCGCGTTTATCATCCTGTCCTGCTTTTCTTTTTTTAGTTCAAAAAATTTCTCATTCATACTCTAGCCCGCCTAAAAAGTCGTAATTGACCACACCAGTCTATTATAAATATAGCATTTTTGCCATGTCACTTCAAACGATTTACCGTTATTTATCAATTTTTTATAGGTGGAGTCAAGCTAGGCAATACGCAGTTTCAAGCATTTTTAACGTAATTTAGTAGTTGCGGTAGAGCGATAATGGTGGTAAAGTATAAATATGGAAACGTTACCGGTAACGAGCAAAAATTTCCGGAAAGTGGTATTATAATAGTTAATATGCAGGTTTTATGCGGATTGAGAGGGTCAAGTAATGGCAAAGAGTAATAAAAAGCAGACAAGGGCATGTGGTGTTCTTCTTCCTATTTTTTCACTGGCTTCAGAGTATGGAATAGGATCTTTTTCCAAGGAGGCATATGAGTTTGTTGACTTTTTGAAGGAGGCAGGGCAGAGCTACTGGCAGATACTGCCACTTGGACCCACAAGTTATGGTGATTCACCATATCAGTCTTTTTCAACATTTGCAGGAAACCCTTATTTTATAGATATAGAGAAGCTTATAGAGGAAGGTCTTTTGTCCAAAAAGGATGCAGAGAGCTACGACTTTGGGGATAATGCGGAGAAAATTGATTATGAGAAACTCTATCGCAATAGATTCAAACTTCTTAAAAAGGCCTTCGACAACATAGATAAGGCAAAGAATTCCAAAGAGATCAGAAAAGAGTTTGACTCTTTTAAGAAGAACAAGGATAATGATTGGCTAAGGGACTATTCTCTTTTTATGGCTCTTAAAAACGCCAACGGTGGAAGAGCCTGGAATACATGGGATGAGGATATAAGGCTTAGAAAGGCTTCAGCAATGAAGGCTGCTTTTGAAAAGTATGATGAGGAAGTTGAGTTTTACTCATTCCTTCAGTATCTTTTCCTCAAGCAGTGGACAGATCTTAAGGCTTATGCCAATGATAAAGGCATAGAGATCATAGGAGATATACCGATCTATGTGGCCTTTGACAGTGCTGATACCTGGGCTAATCCGGAATTGTTCCAGCTGGATAAAAAGAACACACCTATCGATGTGGCTGGATGCCCACCTGATGCCTTTAGTGCTACAGGGCAGCTTTGGGGCAATCCTCTTTACAGATGGGACTATCACAAGAAGACTGGCTATAAATGGTGGATGAAGAGAATTGCTCACTGTTACAAGCTTTATGATGTGGTCAGAATAGACCATTTCAGAGGCTTTGATGAGTATTATGCAATTCCTTATGGCAATCCAACAGCAGAGATTGGCGAGTGGAGAAAGGGCCCTGGATACGAGCTCTTTGAAACCATGAAGAAGGAACTTGGGGAAAAGAAGGTTATTGCAGAAGATCTTGGATATCTGACACCTTCAGTAATAAAGCTTGTTAAGAGAACTGGTTTCCCTGGTATGAAGATCTTGCAGTTTGCTTTTGACTCAAGAGAAGAGAGCGATTATCTGCCTCACAACTATACCAAGAACTGTATTGTGTATACTGGAACTCACGACAATGAGACTACAAGAGGCTGGTTTGATCATCTTCCAAGACAGGACAAGAAATTCTGCAAGGAATACCTTGGAATCCATTACAACAAGGACGCTGTTTGGGCTACTATCAGAGCTGCCTTTGCCAGCGTGTCTGACACAGCGATCATTCCTATGCAGGATTACCTTGAGCTTCCCATGTCAGCCAGGATAAATACCCCATCAACCCTTGGCGGAAACTGGGTATGGAGAATGGACAAGAACGCACTTTCAAAAGAACTGTGCGAGAAGATGAGGGATTACGCAAGAATTTATGGCAGAAATAACAATTAGAGAAATTGCAAAGCGCTGCGGAGTTGGCGTCAGTACTGTATCAAGAGCAATCAACAACCACTCTGATATAAATCCTGAGACCAAGCAGCGAATAATGGATGTAATAAAGGAAACAGGCTATATTCCAAATAACAGTGCCAGAAATCTTAAGAGAACTGATGCTAAGTGCATAGGTGTTCTGGTAAAGGGTATTACAAACCCCTTCTTTACACCTATCATCGAGAAGATTGAGCAGGAGACTGAAAAGAAGGGCTATGCTCTTGTGCTTAGGCATGTTGAAGCCTATGAGAACGAGGTGAATGTTGCTCTTGAATTGGAAAAAGAAAAAAGGCTCCGTGGCATTATCTTTTTGGGCGGTAGTTCCAAGCATGAGGCAGATAAGCTAAGACAGCTCAATGTGCCTGTAATCTTTGCTACAATAGGGTCTGACATTTCTGACGACCTTGGAAGAAATGCATATTCTACTGTATCTGTAGACGATGAGGTAGAGAGCCGTAAGATGGTTGAATACCTGATAGGTCTTGGACACAAGAAGATTGCCATCCTGACAGAGGGTAATGACCAGCCATCTGTTGTTAGTCTTCGTTATGATGGGTATAGAGATGCCCTTAATAAGCATGGGATAAAGCTTGATGAGAAATTGGTCAAATATGTAGACCGTAGGATTTATGCTATGCAGAACGGATATGAGACCACTAAGGCCCTTATTGATTCCGGAGCAGAGTTTACAGCTCTTTTCTGCGTATCAGACGTTTTGGCAGTAGGCGCTCTCAGAGCTCTTGCTGATGCAGGAATAAGAGTTCCTGAAGATGTGTCTGTTGCAGGATTTGACGGACAGGATCTGGCTTCATTTACAGTGCCAAGGCTTACCACGATCAAGCAGCCTCTTTCTGATATTTCAGAGGAGACCATGCGCCTGATATTTGATCTCATAGAGGAAAAGAGAGGCCATAAGCATATTATTTTCCCTGGAGAGCTTGTTGTGGCAGAATCTACAAGAAGTATAAAATAATAATATTAATATATAAGAGCCGTCTGGTTGCCTTTTGAGAAGGAAATCAGGCGGCTTTTTTCCGCTTATGAACTATCTTTGGGGGGTGAAAACATAATACTAACAAACTGGTCATATAAAAAGCCTCAAAACTGAATATATTTATAGTACCAGAAATATTGTATATTTGCTTTTAAATTAAACAAAATGCTTGCAGAGAGGTGATAATTACATGAAAAGAGTTGCTGCGATAAATGACCTTTCAGGATTCGGAAAATGTTCTCTTATAGCGGATATTTCAGTTCTATCATCAATGGGAATTGAGGTTTGTCCTGTTCCAACGGCAGTGCTTACTGCTCAGACTGGCTTTCCATCTTATTACCAGCAGGATCTGAAAGATATGGTGGAACACTGCAGAATAGAATGGTCCAGGATGGGAACGAAGTTTGATGGTATCATCACAGGTTATATACCCCATGAGAACCAGATTGATCAGATTATTGATTTTGCAAATGCCTTTAATCAAAAGAATACAGTTCTTTTGGTGGATCCAGTAATGGGCGATGGTGGACAATGCTATACAAATTACACAGATTCAATGCGTTTAGGAATACAGAAGCTTGTAAGGAAAGCAGATGTTATCACTCCAAATCTGACTGAACTATGCATACTGGCAGGAGAAGACCCAACTGAGCTGCCCAATAATGTTGACCGTATTCTGGAAATTGCCAAAAAGGCAAAGGCTAGCGAAAAGCAGGAAATAGTTGTGACAGGTGTGATCCTTGAAAAGGGTGAGCTTTGTAACATAGCAATACATCCAGGTGGAGCAGAGGTTATTCATAGTAAATACAATGGACTCAGCTATTCAGGGACAGGAGATCTTTTTGCGGCAGCTCTAATGGGGAATCTGTTAAATGGAGAAACGCTAGTGGACGCAGTTTCTAAAACAGCGGATTTTATTAGTGAATCCATAGTTAATACTGAGGATAAGGATAGAAACTATGGCGTTGACTATGAATTACAGTTAAAAAAAGGATGGGAGAGGTGAGAGTATGAATGAAAAAGTAAATACAAGGACTAAAAAGCTTTCTTTTACAGGGCTATTGATAGCCATGACGGTATTGTTTACGGCCTATATTTTTCATATTCCGTTTGGATTAAACGGCGGTTATATTCATTTTGGTGATTCGATCATCTATCTGGCAGCAGCTCTTTTGCCAACACCCTATGCTCTTATGGTTGGAGCCTTGGGAGGCGGGATTTCAGATCTTTTAACCGCTCCAATGTGGGTAATTCCTACAGTTATCATCAAAATGCTGATTGTGCTTCCGTTTTCAAGCCAAAAAAGTACTTTAATATCTAAACGAAATCTGGTGGCTCCTGTTATTTCTTTTTTTATCTCTGCTACAGGTTATTTTATAGCAGAAAAGATAATGTTTGGCACAGAAACAGCCATATTCGCAGCCTTTTCAGGGAGCTTCATTCAGTCGGGAGGAAGTGCATTGTTCTTTTATCTGATAGCAACTGCATTTGATGGCGTTGGAATAAAAAAGAGAGTTTTTCAGTTTCAGTAATATGGGGAAAGAGGATAAAAAAGTGGCAGACATAATATATACTTACAAAGATTCAGTTTACGCAAACATAACAAATAAATGCAATTGCAGATGTACCTTTTGTATTCGCTTTTTAAAGGATGGTATTGGAAATGCAGACACTCTTTGGCATCAGCAGAATCCTTCCAAAGAAGAAGTATTAAAAACCATCAGGGAATACGATTTTACAGGCTATAGTGAGCTTGTGTTCTGTGGTTATGGCGAACCTACCTGCGCTTTGGATATTTTGCTAGCCGCAGCCAAGGTTGCTAAAGAGGAGAAGGGGCTGAAGGTCAGACTTAATACAAATGGTCTTGGTAATGAGGAAAATGGCAGAAATATTGTCCCGGAGCTGGCAAGCGTAGTAGATAGCATTTCTATAAGCCTTAACGCGCCGGATAGTGCTGCCTATGAGAAGGTAACAAGACCTCAGGTGGAAAATGCTTTTGACAAAATGGTGGATTTTGCCAGGAAGGCAAAAGAGAACATTGGTCAGGTCAAATGGTCTATAGTTGACGTTTTGCCTAAGGAGGATATAGAAAAGTGCAGGCGACTCTCAGAAGAAACTGGTATTGATCTTAGAATCAGACATTTCACATGAGGACTATGAAAGGACAAGCAGTGATGTTTGTCCTTTACTTATATATTTCAGAAGGTTATCATAAATCTGGATATATAGGAATTTTCTTTTCAAGCAAAAAGGTATAACCAGATGAACTACAGAATTGAAAAAAACACATCGGAACCTGCGTATATTCAGCTTTACAAGCTCCTGGTAAATGATATTGTTGGAGGAATTTATGAGTACGGAAGTAAACTTCCTTCAAAACGCGTTATTGCGGAGGAAACAGGAGTCAGCGTTATAACTGTCGAGCATGCACTGACCCTTTTAAATGAAGAGGGCTATGTTGAGAGCCGGGAGCGAAGTGGTGTCATTGTCACTTATAAAGGTGAAGATTTTCTTGGAAACATGCAATCAGGCAGATTAAAGAGCGACGAGATAGCACATAAAAATGAACATAAGCAGATTGGAACGATAAAGAGTGATAACAATGCCATCAGCGGAAGCAAGGGAGACTTTCCTTTTTCAGTTCTTACAAAGACAATGAGAAAGGTAATGCTGGACTACGGGGAGAAAATATTGATCAAATCTCCAAATCATGGTTGCACAGAGCTTAGGCAGGAACTGTGCCATTATCTTGCAAGAAGCAGAGGCATCATGGTTGAGCCATCTCAGGTCATAATTGGGTCAGGAGCAGAATATCTCTATGGCCTTATTGTTCAGCTTCTTGGAACCGACAGAGTTTATGCCATAGAAGATCCTTCCTACAAAAAGATATATGATGTTTACAATGCGCTTGGCGCCAAAATTGACAGGCTGGGTATGACAAATGAGGGAATATCTTCAGATGCTCTTTTAAAAACAAAGGCACAGATACTGCATGTCACACCCTTTAACAGCTATCCAAGTGGAGTTACAGCCAGTATTTCCAAGAAACTTGAGTACATAAAGTGGGCTAAATTAAGAAACGGAGTTCTTATTGAAGACAACTACGAGTCAGAGCTTACTGTTTCCAGAAAGGCCGAGCAGCCGCTGTTTTCCATGAATCCGGAGGCTGACGTAGTCTATATCAATACTTTTTCACGAACAATAGCGCCTTCCATGCGTATTGGCTACATGGTACTGCCAGAGAGCATGGTGGAACTCTTCAACGAAAAACTGGGCTTCTACTCCTGCACAGTACCTATATTCGACCAATACGTCATAGCACAGCTCCTTAAAAGTGGTGACTTCGAGCGCCACATCAACAGAGTCCGCCGCCAGCGAAGGCAGCAGCTGAAATGATTCAGGTCTGTGCGGGCATTCCCCGCCACAGAGTAAATAACGCTCATTCAGAAAGTCTTTTTCGTCGGCTTCAGTTCGGATATTCATTGGCTTCTGGAAGTAGCATAAGAATTCTACGGTTCAAAACTCGCGCCAGGGCAGCGCTTGCGAGTCGACCAGTTTCCTATGCGAGTCTTTTCTGGCAAATGCGATTGTAGCTGCGCTACGATTCGAGGCGATATTCCAGTTTGCTTTGCAAAAGATCGCCTCGAAATTTTGAATCATTTTCTCACGAACTGTGCAGTGTAATGCACAGTTCTGCTTATAGTAGCGCATGCGAAGCGTTGTCT
>JAEEGL014058079.1_pt1 | contig 10481 bp, 4 predicted proteins | sample 9134231 | NCBI WGS metagenome assembly JAEEGL01 (sample SAMN16246548, study PRJNA631951) | gut metagenome | biome: gut microbiome; feature: rumen; material: fiber-attached | host: Bos | place: Iran: Karaj | collected 2018-10 | reverse complement strand
AGTCGTATTTCCAGGAGGCTCCGTAGGCCAGCTTGTGGATACGGTAGTAGATGGCTTCGCGGGACGGGGCGTTGAACTTGCCCTTGTTCGAATTCATCATACTGTCCTCGGTCGGGCGGTACATGCCGGTCAGGCAGAGGTTCGCACCCTCGTACACGCCCAGGTGTTCACCGGCGTAGCGCGGATCGGCGAGGAACTTCGCCCATTTCACGGCCGTCGGGGAGGATTCGCTGTCGATATTCTTGTACCAGCCGTATTTCTCCACCTGGTGCAGGTAATCCAGGATTTCCGGAGTAGCCGGTCCGTTGAAATAATAGTAATATTCGTCAGCCAGTTTACCGAAAGCGTGTCCGGCCGCCTCGTGGAGGACCAGTTCAGCCATGGACACATCACCATGACCGTCGAAATCTCCGGAGCCGAGGCCGACAAAGGCTACGCCGGCCCCGCCGAGTTCGTTCCCGGCTTCCGGATCCAGCATGTAGGCGTGGCCGGCAGGCAGCATCCGGTTGAGGACGGTGATGCAGGTCGCGTTCTCAAAGCGTTCCTCGCTGATGGCACCCAACGCACGGGCCTTGACGGCATCCGGGTATCCTCCGCATGCATCACCGAGCGGGGTGAAGAAGCTGCCGAGGGCGGTGACGGCACCGGGCGAGAACTCCTCGTTCTGGGAAACAACATTCACGAGATACACGTTGAACAGATTCCGGAACGAGGCCATCGGCTCCTCCGAGAAGAAACCTTCCACCGCCTCTACCAGGGCCTTGCGGTAGGTCCCGTCGACGATCAGCCGGTCGGAGAAACCGTCACCCATGACGACCAGGTCGATTCCGTTCCCTTCCTTCGCGGTCTGGAGCGTCTCCACCTTTCCGTCCTGGGAGTAGTCCGTAGACTCATAGAACTGCAGGGTCAGGTTGTATTCATCCGCAATGAATGCAAGACAATCGTCGGGATTGCCCGTCGCCAGCGAAGTGCAGACCGCCTTGTCGCCCTGGAAGATAATCACCTCATTCTGGCCGCCGTCCGGATAGAGAATCTCGCCATTCTTGAGTCCGAAAGGACGGTTGTCGGAATAAACGTCATCGAAATACTGCTTCCAGGGAATCTCATTCCGGGTATAGAGCGTCCTGGCCTTCTCGAAGTCTTCCGGAGCCTGTTCCCCCCTGTTGGAAGCCATGCAGCCAAGTACGGCAAGTTCTCCGGAAGGCAGCTGATTGTAATAATTCCGCAAGGTGTTCATATAATCGACGCAGGTCGCGAAATCGACATGCCAGGAATGAAGCAACGTGTATTTGTTCGCGGAACGGAGCGTGTCGAAATCGATGGTACTGCCGTCACTGGCCGTCAGCCGGTAACCCTTGGGAGCCGGAAGATTGGAATCCCGGACGTCCTGCTGGGTGAACCGATTGCCGAAGAGGACCTGCGGCCACCAGAGCCACCAGTCCGGAATGTTGGAAAGGGATGCGGGAATCGGGCCGTGCAAGCCGACGTTCTCGGACATCCGGAGGAATTTGAGGTTCCTCAGGTTCCCGAAAGAAGCCGGAACGGTACTGTCCAGCGAGCAGTATTTGATATCCAGATTCTCCAGGTTGGTCAAATTTCCGAGGGATTCCGGCAGCTGCCCGGTAAAGTTGTATCCGTAGATGAGGAGGAACTTCAACGTCGTCAGATTCCCGATCCAGGACGGGATCGGACCCGGGTCCAGTTTTTCGCAGCGCTCGATGATCAACTTATCCAGTTTCGGCAGGGTCCCGATGGATTCCGGCAGCGCCCCCGTGAACGGACATCCGGTCATCCGCAAATCCTCCAGGTTGTGCAGATTCCCGATCTCTTCCGGAACGGAACCGGTAAAACCGCAATCGACATAGATAGCGCCCAGGAACAGGCTGGTCAGATACGGCAAATCCCCGATCTGAGGAGGAAGGCTTCCCTTGATTTTGGGATCTCTCAGGCTAAGCGTTTTGACATGGCCGTTCTCGTCGCACTCGAGATACGCCCACTGATAGAACGGATTATCCGTACCCCAGTTCTCGTGGGATTCCCAATTCGACCCGTCCAGGGCATTGAAGATGGCCATCAGCGCCGTCCGTTCCGCCTCGAACTCCGGGGGAATGCCCTGCTTCGAGGCCTGCTTGACCTGCACTTCCTCCGTCGCGCCGGTCTTCGTATCCCGGAAGGTGATGACGCCGATGCGTTCGTCGTACTGGTCGTTCGGGGCGATCTTGAAGGTGTGCGTGTACTCCGTCAGGCCACGGGTGGTGGATTCGGTGATCCACTCCTTGCAGGACTCGGAGATGACGTAATCGTACTCGGTGTTCGCTTTCACCGTCACGGTGATGGAGCCGCCTGTCTCGGCGACCTCGAAGGCCTTTTGCTCCACGATCATGCCCAGGAGCGCGTCCTGGGTGACGGTCACCTGGTCCGTCTCCCCCGTCTTCGTGTTCTTGAAGGTGATGGTGCCCTGACGGGAGTCGTACTGGTCGTTCGCATCGACCTTGAAAGTGTGCACGTATTCCGTGAGGGCGCGGGTGGTGGTTTCCGTGATCCAGCCCTGGCCGGATGCGTCGATGGTATAGGTGTAGTCGGTGTTGGCCTTGACCTTCACCGTCACCGTGCCGCCGGCCGCAGGGGCCTCGAACGCCTTCTTTTCCACGACCATACCCAGCGTCGCGGCCTGGGTGACATGGACCGTTCCCGTCGATGTGGACCCGTCCTTGCCGGTGCCCGTGATTGTGAAGGTCGTCTCGCGGTCGTCATAGGTGGGGTTCGCCTTCGCCTTGACGGTGACGGAGGTGGTTCCGGCGCTGCCGGAGGTGGGACTCACGGTCAGCCAGGACGACCCGTCGCTGGCGACGGCCGCCTTCCAGTCCGTCGCGGAGGTGAAGGTGACGGCCTTGCTCTCCTCGCCCGTGAGGGACACGGACGTTTCATTCAGGGTGACTTTGGCCGGGACAACCTGCTCCGTAGGCGGATCCGGTTTCGGGTCCGGGGTCGGAGTAGGCGTCGGGTTTTCCTTGGGCGTGCAACCGAAAAGGCAGAGCGCCAAGGCCAGCAGAGGCAAAGAAAAGCGTTTCATATGCATCAAGGTTGATTTGGCTTACATGCCGACAAAATGATCCGCAATCGTCATCCAATGCGTGTGACGCTTATATTCATCCAACCACTTTGACGGGACATAGACGGTAAAATCCTGGGTGAGGTACTGCAAACCGGCTGCAGGATGCTGATCATATTGCACTCCATAATCCAGATCATTTCCTTGAACAACATAATTCGTGTATCTGAAAATGATGGTGGAAAGGCTCGTGCAGCCTTTGAACACATTCTGGCCGAGCTCTCCGTAATCCTCGGGAAGATCAATGCTTGTCAGGCTCGAACAGTTTTCGAACGCATACGATTTTATCCTTGTGACTTCACCTACCGGAAGCTGGACTTCCGTCAATTTGGTACAGCCATAGAATGTGTATTTCGGCAAGCTATGCAGGCCAGAAAAAGCACCTACTTCAGTGTCGTCGTCAACGCCGGCTCCGGACATCAGCACCGTGTCGAATCCCGATTCCGAGAACACGCCGTCACCCATCTTCACATGGTCACCGAACCTATTTCCGAAACGAAGTTCCGCGGTTCCCGTACAATGACTGAAGGCATAACTGCCGATTTTCCGGACCGTTCTGGGGATGAACAGCCGGGACTCAGGAAGCTTCGTCCCATAGAATGCGCGTTCCCCGATGATCTTGACGCTTTCAGGAATGGCCGGAATCACCAACATGGAACAGTTCTCGAATGCGCCCATTCCAATCTCGTTCAAACAAGACGAGAAGCCACTTCCGATGTCGGACAGTCTTGTGCAGTCCTTGAATGCATGATCGTAGATACCCTCTACTGAGGACAAATCGAAGGCAGTTATCCTTGAGCCCTGGAATGCACCCTGATAGATAGTCTTCACCGAACTGGTTATACCAGAGACAGTCGTCAATTCCGGGCAATCATAAAAAGCTCGGGTGGATACGCTCTTCTGTCCGGAAGTGAACCACACCACCTGCAATTGCTGGCACGATGAAAAAGCTTTGTTGGGAATGACTTCCATTCCGGTTCCGAAACGAACCTCCTCCAGGTTAGGGCACTCCATGAATGCTCCCCATCCCATGTCTCTCAACTTATCCGGAAGGTCCACCCTGTAAACGGAGGATCCGGCAAAGGCCTTGTTCCCGATAGAGACCAACTGCGTATTTGAAGGGAACGTGATACTCGTAAGAGCCACCCCGCTGAAGGCCTCATCATCAATATGCAAGACGTCATCTGGAATCTCGTAAGAAGACAGTCCATACGGGGCAAAACCGACCAGTTTTTTGTCCGAAGTGACCAGGCACCTCTGGTCATCCGTGGCATAAATCGACTCGAATGCTTGCAGTCTGGGCATGTCCGCAAAAGGAGCATTATCGAAAACCCTGATCTCAATCGGCACTTTTACCCTGGAAACATCGGAAGAATGCTGGAAGAAGAGCGGCATCCTATCAAGGACGCTTTTACACTCGATGGTCACTTTCTTCTCTCCGGCGTCATAGCGTATGTCTTTTACGATACCGGACTCGATGATTTTCTGACCGAGCGCACTGGCGAGGAATTCCTCGGCATCGGCGTAACTCCTCACGGTCGTAGCCTCGAAGAGAGTACCGCCTTCCTGGATTCTGTCCTCGTATTGAGGCCAACTCTGCTTATAGATTCCACTCGTTCCAGCCGGGACAAAGATAGGGCACGTAGAACCGTCGAAGACAGAACTTCCAATCTCTGCCGGAACGGTTCCCTCAACGATGATTCGCTGCAATCCCGAACAATCCTTGAAAGCCTCCTTCCAGATGTAGGTGACGTTCGCCGGAATTGTAAGGCTCTCCAGGGACGTGCAGCCGTCAAAAGACGTGAACTGATCGATACGCGTCAGAGAGTTGGGGAAGACGATCCCCTTCAGGTTCGTGTTATCACTGAAATCGCTAAATTGATAGAACCGGGTCAAGCCCTCCGGGAATGTCATATATTCCAGTTCATAGCCGGGGCGCCAGCTCGTAGCCGCCACGTTGCAGCTGACATAATCGATTCCCTCCGGGAAAGTATAACTGCCGGTCAGTCCGGAATACAGGAAATAAGCCAGTTCCCGGACAGTCTTCGACCCATCCTTGCGCGTTAGGATCAGGCACTTCCCATCCTCGGACGCGGTAGCGCCCTCGAATGTGGTCAAATTGGTACAGTGGTCGAACGCGCCGTCCGCAACGGAATAAACGGTTTCCGGGATTTCGATGCTCGTCAGCCCCGAGCAATAATTGAACGCATCGGCGTCAATCCCTTGCAAATTCGACGGCAACACGATCGAAGTCATCAATTCAGAATGGTAATCATCCCTCGGCCGGAACATGTCTTCGACCACATATTTCAGTTCTTTGTCAAATGCGATGAAGCCATAGCCGCCGGCTGTATTATACCCAGTCTTGACCAATTGGCATCCACCCAACTCCACATCCCGTATGACATCCGGATCGGGCGAGAGGCCGAGGTCGGACTGGTCGGAGGTCTGGTAGTAGATGACACCGGTGTCCGGGGCAATTATGCGCGACGGCCATTTTTCCTTATAGGTCCCAAGGGCACTGACCGGGACGATTGCGACTGTAGATCCTGCACCATTCATGGGATCACCAAGCGGAGGAGTCAGGGAATGGAACCTGACCTCCAATAGATTGTCGCATCTGGCAAAGGGCCTCGTCCCTATTTGAGATACGCTTTCCGGCACATCTATCATCCTGAGATTTTTAGAGTTACCGAACGCAGATTCTCCGATGGTCGTCAGCGAAGAGGGTAAGGTTATCGAAGGCATCAAAGAGCCCCAGAATACACCCTTTCCCAAAGCAGTCACTCCTTCCGGAACGGTATAGGAAGAGCGTGCATAGGCGGAAGTGAAGGCGACCATTGTCCCGTTTTCAGTAATGAGCGCATGCCCATCCGATGATGCAAATTTTCCTTCAAAAGACCACAGATCCGGATTACGGGCAATGGCACCCTGGCTTACATCTTGTACGCATTCAGGGATAGTCAGACTCACCAAGTTTTCCTGCCCAACAATTGCGCCCTCGGCAATCAAAGTTACAGGCTCACCGAAAATCAAATCTGCTTTTACTTCCTCATATATAACGCCATTTTTGTCATATAAACCACAGCGCTGATATTCCGATCGCTCTACAAACTCCGCCGGAGCACCGTTGCCGTTCTTGAAACAGGCCAATTGATTCTCGCTGAACGTCAGCGAACGATCAATTGTCTTGAAGTGAATCGTATACACCTTCTCTTTGAATCGAGAAAGGGCATGTGAAGAATTCCACTCCTGACCCGTCTGATAGTCATAAAGAATACCGCCGTACGGGACATAGATCGGACAACCCGAGTCACCATCAAAAGTCTCGGCATCTGTCGGCGTAGGAGTTCTAGGCCTGGCCTTGATAAATATTTCCTCCAATTGCCGACAACCGGATGTCAGTCGTGTACCCAGATCCGTTACCGTGGTAGGAAGTTCAAGATATTGCAAGTTATACATCCCCAAAAATGCATAATCCCCAATCATACTGACCCCTTCCGAAACGACAAGTGACCTAAGCGAGCCGAAGTCCTTGAACGCACTTTCCCCTACTTCCGTAATCCCTTCTCCCGCTGGCATCACATATTCCCTCAAACCTCTTCCGGCGAAATGGAGGAAAACACCATTTACGACGATTCCATGATGATCCGACGTCGTATTGCCGCCGGTAACCAGTTGCAACCAGGAGCAGCCGGTGAAAACATCCGCTGCTTCGGATGCGAGACTCCATTGCTCAGGGAATCGGATCTTCTTCAGGGAAGAGCAGCCATAGAAGGCTCTGCTGCCGATAGTCTGCACGGCATCCGGAATGCTTACAGTCTCCAGGCTGGTACAGCCTTCGAAGGCGCTCACTCCCAGCGATGTCGCGGCACTGGGAAGAATGACCTGGGTCAGCGTCGTTTGACCCATGAACAATTGATCAGGGATTGTCTCAATCGTTCCGGCATCGGAGGAAGGCTTGGTAAGGATTTTCCATCCACCCCGTTCCTCGGGAGTGATGAACTGATTGTAACACGGAGAACTGCTGTTCCACGCCAGGTCGCGTCCGTCCTTCGTCTTGTACCAGATTTCGGTAGCCGGAATAGTGAAGGAAAGATTCCCGTCAACGGCAGGTATGGGGCGGAAAACCTTTCTCTGGAACACAACTTCTCCTGAGAAAGTAACCGGCGATGCAGCGATTCCTTCATCGTTATAAAAGGTTGCCGTGAAGCCCTGAGACAGGGTTCCATGCAGGAAATTGACATAATAGTGCTCTCCGGGGAGGAAGCAGGGAGAACCTTTGGGCGTCACCTCGATCACACTGGATGCGCCGGACACCACCTCCGACACCTGAGGTTTCCCATCATTCCCGAAAACGACCCGTACCGTTCCTGCCAGCGGCTCATTGCCGATGGACCGGAACTCGATCTTCGATATTTCCGACTTGGAGACTTCGAAACGGATACCGCCGCCAACCAGATAGAAATACAGATTGAGCCCTTTCGACTTGGCGACATACAGATCGGAAGCGGGATCCCAGGTTCCGACCGGTATCTCCTGTCGGGCGGGCATGGTCATCAAAGCGGAATTGCCATCGCTTCGGTTGTCCTCCGAATACGGATAGGTAGCCCAATAATGAATCGTTTGCGGAGACCCCTCATCCGTTACGCCGATAAAAGCGTTGATCGATCCCGTGAAGGTGGTCGTCTGGCTGTTTGCCTGGGCATCCGCCGTAAACTTCGAGCCAGGCAGATTCTGCATGTCTCCATAGAAAACATTAATGGCGTCATCCGGGCTCCACCAGTGTTCGACCGTGACCCCATCCTCCTTTTCCACCGCCGTAGTCCGGGTTCCAGGATCATTCTCTTCAAAAAAAGCGTTGAAAGTCATGACCTCGCCCTCCTTAGGAGGCTGGGCAACGGGTTGCGTGACGTCCAATTCATGGACAGAACAAGCCGTGAGGCAGCAGATGCCTACGAGTGCCGACCAATAATAGTTCTTCGTTTTCATATGGCGATCATTTATTCTCCTACAGTATGATACGGGTCATAATACCTGTTTCTGTTCCCGTCTGGGAAAAGAGGGTCACCTATTGTGGAGTCCTCATTCTGAGACATGATGTTCATCTCCGTTCTGACGTAGACAACCTCACTTTCGGGCACGACATAGACTTTCTTTTCCATAGCCATCCTATTTTTTCGTTTGTTTTTTCTTCTTGGGATCGTCCTTGCCGGTGGAGGGGGCGGGGGTGGATTCGGAGGCATCGAGCTCCTTTTCGATGAGGTGCTCGAGGTACTTCAACGCGAAGTTGGTCGCCTTTTCCTGCTCGTCGGTTTTCTCCATGGGTAAGGGTACATTTAACCAAAAGCAAAGTTAACGACCAAAAACGGGGCGCTTGTTAGCACCCCGTCAAATTATTTTAGCATTTCGTAAAAAATGAGCCTATCTGCCCAGATATTTACTCGGTGTCATTCCGAAGGCATTCTTGAAAGCGCGCGTAAAGCTGGGAACGTCTCCGTAGGCACAGAGTCGCGAAACTTCACTGATGTTGAGCTCCGGATGGTTGTCCAGCAGGTAGCGGGCGCGGCGCATGCGGACGGTCTGGATGAAGGACTGCGGCGTCTCGCCGGTGATGCTCTGCAACCGCTGGCGGAACTGGTAGGGGCTCATGTTCATCCGCTGGGAAATCGTCTCCACGCTGACGGATTCCTTGGAGAAAAGCTCGTTGATGATATCCACCGTCTGCTCCAGGAATTCCCGGTGCGCCTGGGGCATGTCCACGGCCTCGTCCTGCGGGGCCTTGTTCGTGAGCATGGCGTTGTCGTAGTGGATGTGGAGCTGGCTGTACTTCTCGCGGAGGTCGCGGATGTTCTCGTTGAGTTCGTCGTTGATCTTCGCCTGGCGGCGGTTGCGGCGATGCATCAGCCACCACACAAGGACAGCGAGGAGGGTGACGGCAAGGGCGATGAGGGTGATCCGGATCCGGGCCTGCCGTTCGGCGTGGTTCTCCAGGCGCAGCCAGTCGTTGCCGAACTCGGCGTCGTACTTGGCGAGGGATTCGGCCGATGCTACCTTATATAATGAATCGCGGAGGTCGTTGTAGCGGTAAAATTCGTCGTTGGCCTCCTTTTTCCGGTCCGTCCGCCAGAGGCACTCGTACAGGCCCCGGCGCGCCTGGATCTCGTTGTAGGGGTCCTGGATGGCGGCGAAGATGTCGGCCGCTTCCCGGTAGTACGGGATTGCATCGTCATAGCGCTTGAGGGCCATGATGGTCATGCCCATCTTGTTGTCGGCGATGCCCTGGGAGTGCACGTCGCCCACGGCCTTGAAGTAAGGGATCACCTTCTCTAGCAGGGCTTCCGCCTCATCCCAGCGGTTCAGGCCGATGAGGGCGGACGCCTTCTGCGTGAGCCGCACGGCAGCCTGGTACTCCCGCCCGAGCGCCTTCTCTTCCTCGAAGGCCATATCGGCGTATTTCAGCGCTTCCTCGTCCTTGCCTTCGGCGTGGAAGATTTCGGAGGCCATCCCGTGCAGGACGGCCATGCGAGGCGGATTATCGGCCTTGGCGGCGTACTCGAGCGCCCGGAGGATGTACTTCTCCCCTTCCTCCGGCTGGTCACCGGCCATGTAGATGCCGGCGATCGTGTTCAGGGACGAACTGATGCGGTCCGCATCGCCGGACTTCTCGTCCAGCACGTAGCACTGCCGGGCGTAATCCGCGGCCTTGGCGAAATCCGACAGCCGGACATAGCCCATGGCGAGGAGGTTCAGGCAGTCCGCCTTGAGCAGCTCGGCGTCGTCCCCTTCGGGGATGACCGGCAGCGACTTTTCCGCGTATTTCACGGCGTTGGGATAGTCCTGCAGGTTGTAATACCAGTCGCCGGCCCAGTACCAGACATGGGCGGAAATCTCCCCCATCGGGGTTCCCGACGCGAAGACGACGGGCTCGTCCGTGTACTCCTCCTGCTGGAGCAGGGCGAAGAATGCGGCGGCATGGGCTTCGGTCGGGTTCTTGTCGAAGGCGGCGATGGCGTCCTCCACCGGACCGGCCCAGGCGGTAACGGAAAGAAGAATCCAGAAAAGGAATGCAGGCAACAGTTTTTTCATCGCGGCACGGTTTTCTCAACGCAAAGATACGAAAAATTATTTGTACCTTTGTAGGTTGAAAGAATTGAAACAAAACAGTTAAACGATATGCTTTTCCTTTTGCAAACTGACACGCTGGTCCAGGCCGCCGGAGAGGCCTTGGAGCAGGTCGCCGCGACCCCGGCCGCGCAGCCTACCCAGATGAGCGAGAGCCTCTTCTCGATGTTCACGATGGGCGGTCCCCTGATGTGGGTCCTCCTCGCCCTCTCGATCGTCGCCATCTACATCATCGGATGGAAGT
>JAEEGL013847002.1_pt1 | contig 10481 bp, 6 predicted proteins | sample 9134231 | NCBI WGS metagenome assembly JAEEGL01 (sample SAMN16246548, study PRJNA631951) | gut metagenome | biome: gut microbiome; feature: rumen; material: fiber-attached | host: Bos | place: Iran: Karaj | collected 2018-10 | reverse complement strand
TTTCTCCGCCGAGAGGAAGGCAACCTTAAACTTGCTACTCTTGAGATCGACTGGAGCGCGTATTACCGGCTGATCCTTCAGGATATCCTTGACGGAAAAGACAATCGGCAAAAGAAAAACACCATTCCTGTGAACTACTGGTTCGGGCTTTCTTCGGGGATTGTGGACGTTGAGCTTTCCGATCTGGTACCATCTTCCACAAAAGAACTGATACGGGTGTTAAAAGAGTCCATTATAGAAGGCAAACTGATACCTTTTTCAGGTGAATTGCACGATCAGACCGGCGCTCCTGTTCCGGTTAATGACGGTTCCCTGACTACAAACGAAATCATTGAAATGCAATGGCTCAATGAAAACGTTCACGGCTCGATTCCTTCTATGGACGCCTTTGTGGATTCTGCTGAGACCCTTCTGCAGGCAAGCGGCATCTGGAACGAATGACAATACAAATCTATTGACTGCAGCCCGCCGGCTAACAGAAGCCGACGGGCTGTTTATCGTTTTATTCATGAGCAGGTCGGAAATCTGCCGCCGTCTCATTCACTACGGCGGTTCAGTTCTATTTCGATCCTGTTCAAGTTGTCAAAAAAACGCTGTGTAGCAATTGCAGGTCCCATCAAAGGCAGTCCGAAGGTATTCCAACCGAACATGTGCCACCATGACGTATACGGACCCTCGATGCCGAGTTCCAGCGCTTTCGCCTTTATCTCTTCACAGATCCGAGCCATCCAGAGGAGCGGATAGATGAACAGTGTCGGAATACCAAGGAGATACGCCTTCCAGTATCTCTGCGTTTTTCTCCCGATTATCTCATCGATCTCATCCTGGAGACCATCAAGAGGCATATAGAAAAGCAGAAAGATTCCTGCCGTAAAGAAATCGACAAATCCGATCCAGAAACCTTTCCGATCCGTATGGTTGTATCTCTTCATAGGTAGTCATCACGTCCTGTCAGTATTAATTCAGTATCATCCACCGCCCAGATGTTCTTACAAGTACGATCATCATATACCTTCCGGTAATCTTTCTCCATATTGAATATATATTACTAAACGAATTATGAAAGAAGGATCCGTGCAGAATCGGTTTTCTGCACGGATCCTTCATTTCTCAGAAGAAAATGATATGTTTGTTTCCTTTACCGTCAGAAACAGATCATCGTCAAATCAATAATAATATGGAGCAAATGGCGTGTCACGCTCATCAGGTACGTCCGCATAAATTCCCACATAGCGGCAGAATTCCTTCATCCTACGGACGACTTCCTCCCCGCCTTCGATCTCGATCATGTGATGGACATAAGGTCCGTACATCACAGCCTGCTCAAATTTCTGCCAGTCTTTGAACTCGCCCCAGATGTAGTGCTGTTTCGTGAAAGGACCATCCACACCCTTGAAGTTTCCCATAATCATGGCGTACTTGCCATCCATGCAATCCAAACGGCCAATCGTATAAGTGCCCGGTCTGACCTCGAAGCCACTCTGAGCGCCGAAATAGCCTTTGACGAGATAGGGTTCGAAGTTCTGGTGCCCCGCAATCGACGGCGGGAAAACTGCAGTATGCCAGATCAGCTCTGCGTTAGGGTTGGTGGGGTGGTTTGCAGTAAACTCACCGAAGAACGGCAATTTTTCTCCAAATACCGCGGATGACATCAGGACTTCTGTGATTCCGCCCAGAATGTCTCCTTCAAACATGACGAACCTATTCTCGTTGGCAGCCATCTGCATATCCATCATGCCGGTATTGCCCAGTCCTCTGGTAAAACTGTTGTCTACGGCAATTGCAGAGCATCCGGTGGTACGGAACAGATCCCTGTAAAACAGGAGAACCGCTGCTCCGTTTTTCAGCGCGTCCGACTCACGAAGATCCTCATCATGAACAGGGAAATAAGACAGGAACTCATCCACCAGCGGCTGAAGTTCATCGGCACGATCCTCGCGGATTTTCCTTACAGTATCCCCTGCTTCCGCAACCGACATCGGGAAAATCTCGATGCCGAATTTCTCCATCAGTTCGTCCTCATTGACCATCATGCTCGTAAACGCCAGTGGTCTGTTTCCCAGCTGCAAGACACGCATGTGTTTCCAGTTCTTCAGCATACAGGTTACAGCTGCGAAATCCGTGAAATACCGGGCAAAAACTTCCGAGTCCACCCTGCAGGTGGGAATCTCAGTGAACTTCACATGGTAACGCTGAAGTAATTTGGACAATGCAAACAGACCGCACTGCCCGTCCAGAACACGTTCGCCGTATTTCGGATCCCTGACATCTTTTGTCTCGGTAATCCCGAACTCCTCTTCCTGAGGTGACCAGATCAGCGTCGGCAGTCCCATAAGCTGTCCGAGCTTCCCGCCGACCTCCTCACAACCGAAGTTGATATTTGCAATGAACAACGCGTCGATTTTCTGGGAACGGAAATATTCAGCGATACCTTCCGCCTGTGCGTAATCGTACATCATTGCGTCATCCGTGACCCCTTGAAGATCCACGAATTCCACATGCTCATTGCCAAAATGCTCTTTGATGTAGGGCAGACAGATGTTCATCACATCATATGCGGAACCTGCGCTCCAGAGTCCTTTTCTCTTGGCTCCCCCGAAACCCGGCAAATTCCTGCGACAAGGTGCAATTCCAATCTTCACCTTATAACTAACCATTTCGTGTTTCTCCTCTCCCGTAATCACCGATTGTTGTGCATAGATGCCTGAAAGCTTACTGATTTCCTGCGGAAAACAGGAGGCGGTCAGTTTTTTGGAACAACTTCAGACAAATTTGTTGAATGACCGGAAATGTTTCTAACTTCCTTTATACAACATTTTACTCTTATCCACTACTGTTTGGCAATTCTATTATGCAATGATTCATACAATAATGATCTGAGAAACCATTAGACTGTCGCTTTAATGTTCACTTTTCAATGCCTGAATATCCCTTTTTCCACTCTGTTTTCTTCTGTTTCTGTTTTTTCTCAGATTATTTTGGGTATCTTAACAATGATTCTGCCAATCTGTACAACTGTACAAATTTAATTTCTGTTGACCTTCCGTCAGAGTCGAATTACAATTGAGTTGTAAAGTTGTTTGTTTTTCTAAATCATATGATTTCATGTTTTATATAAGGAGGTCTTGTTCCAATGCTCGCCAACGGTTCTCAGGCAAAGATCATCTTTAACGCTGCCCGTGAAGGTCACTGGGCAATCGGCGCATTCAATATCATGGACTACAACACAGCTGAGGCTGTAATCAGCGCCGCAGAACAACTTGACGTACCTGTATGTCTTCAGCTGATGGACGGCTATAATCCCGAGGCTCCGGAAGGAAACCGGTTCGGTATGACTGAATCTCAGCAGCATCATTTTGACACTTTTGTCATCAACCGTTCCAAGGACGCGACAGTTCCCGTAATCCTGCACCTCGACCATTGTCCGACATATGAAGGATGCATGCGCGGTCTGAAACGCGGACTTGCTTCTCTCATGCTCGATGCTTCCCAGCTTCCGTTTGACGAGAATGCTGCGATGGTGAAAAAAGTTGTCGAAGCGGCGCATCCCTGCGGCGTTATCGTTGAAGGTGAGATCGGACATGTCGGCGGACATCCGAACAGCCACGGCGCAATCTATACTGAAGTGGCAGATGCTGTTCGCTATGAAGAAGCCACCGGATGCGACCTGACCGCAATCTCCATCGGCACCGTGCACGGCTATTACGCAACCGAGCCTGTCCTTAATTACGACCGCATCGCCGAAATCCGCGAAGTCACCAAGAACCCACTCGTAATGCATGGCTCCTCCGGTCTGAGAGAAGACCAGTTCAGAGACGCCATCAAGGCAGGTATCTCCAAGGTCAATTTTGCGACATATATCCAGATTGCAGGCGGAAAAGCACAGATGGAACTGGCAAAACAGCTGATTGCAGATGACAAACGTGCGATGATGATGGCGATCAATACTGCCGGTCTCAACGCTGCAAGAGATTATGTCAAGATGCACATGACCATCTTCGGCACGCAGAAAGTTACCTTCTGATCCGTTTCTCCATTACGGTCGGTTCGCAGCCCTGATATTAGTGACATATCTGCGTGGCTGTTCAGTCACGCAGGTATGATTTCGTACTACAAGCAATAGAGAAAGCCCCGGCTCATTCCGCCGGGGCTTTGGATTATTCAGTTTCAGATTACGGTTACGTTCTTTTCAAAGTCAAAAGAATGCTGCTCCTTCGTTGCCTCAGCATATCCTGCCGCGATGGCAATCTGGTATCCATAGCCTTCGGGAAAAGCCAGTTTTCTGGCATATTCTTCCTTTTTATCCCCGTTGAGTACATCCTTCATGCATCCCAGAATCACGCTTCCCAACCCCAGTGCTTCTGCGGCAAGATGAATATTTTCAACAGCGATACCAGCATCAACTGCCGTCCATTTGAAACTCTCATTACCGGAAATATAGATTGTCACCGGCGCATTATAAAAGAATGACGTCTGTGCATCAGGGTTCAGATCATTCTGAATCTCTGTCTGTACGGGATTATCGTTCTTCACTACTGTGAAATGAAGTTCCTGCTTGTTCACGGCAGTTGGCGCCCTCAATCCTGCCTCAACCAGTTTTCTGCAAAGCTCCTCGGAAAGCTTCCTGTCGCTGTACTTGCGGACCGAATTCCTGTTCTCCAATACATCAAAGAAATCACTCATTACGATATACCTCCTGCAAATATTATACACCCATTCCGCATGACATTGCACAGAAGCAGAATTGCCTCGGGATGTCCGTGAAAGAAAAGGATCCTTTCCCCAGAGAGTGTCTTCAGACCGGATCAGTGAAGTCCCTTCGCCTCTTCCAGCCAAGCGTCTTCAATATAGTCCAGTTCCAGCGTTTTCCGAAGCAATGCCTTCAACTGCTTGATATTGCTCTTTGGTGTGAAGACGAAAGAATATACACCCGCAGAACGTACCCTGCCGTGGAGCTTTCCACCACAGAATTCCTCATACTGCTGGATCTTGTTTTCTTCATCGCCTTCCGTAAAGCGGACTGCAATCCTGGAACTGCTGTAGTTTCGTCCGGTAGACGGATCATACAATGTTGTGCTGACAGGTGCTGCCGTCCGAATCTGCACGCATTCCGAGCCCATAGGGTTATCTTCCATATCTGTCTCCTGAAGAGTTTCCAGTGCTTTTTTCTGTTGCTCAGTGAGAAAACTGTTATCGTTACCGGAAAGAATCGTCACTCCCGTTTCATCAGCGAGACAAATTTCGTTTCCGATTCGAAAAAGACAATACTTTTTATCTGCTCGTTCCGAAAACTGCTCGAGTGTTTTTCTATCTGTCAGGAACTCGGTATTCCCTTCACAGAGCAAAAGCCCAACAAGTTCGTTTTCCCGGTAGACTGGATACAATTTACCATTCTCGGAAGGGAACATGCTACCCTTCTCATCCATCTCATTAATCCGGATTCCTGTACCCAGATAGTAATTGCTTTCCGGTTCCAAAGGAAGGTCCTCTGTCATCTGAAGGATCTCATCCGAATGCGGATCGACTGGATCATTCGGGCAGTATGACTGCGGAGCCTGTGCGCCGCATCCGCTCAGGCAGACCGCTGAGATCAATAGGATCGCCATCAGTCTCATTTTCACCTCCGATTTCAGATTCATGAATGCCTGACCCATATGGATCAGGCATTCTTTTTCCTGTTTTTGCTAGATTGATAAAGCAGTTACTGCTCTGCCCTGTACAGGAATGTTACGACCTGACCCCTTGTGCAGGGATCATCGCTCCCGAACTTTCCGGTCGGCTGACCACTGCTGTTCGTATATCCTGTCGTAATTCTGTTCTCAGCTGCCCAGACGACTGCGTCATAGTAGTACGCACCCTTCTTAACATCCTTGAATGTGCTGGATTCGGTCGCTGCAACTACAGGTTTTCCGTTTGCTCTCCACAGGAACGTCACGATCTGGGCTCTCGTGCAGGGATCTTCCGGCCCGAAGTTTCCGCTCGGTTTGCCCTTGCTGTTCATGTAGCCCGTCGTGATTCCTTCGGATGCCGCCCACACCACTGCGTCATAGTAGTACGTGTTCTTTTTGACGTCCTTGAACGTTGTCGATGCCGTTGCTGTCACTTTCGGCGATCCTTTTGAACGCCAGAGGAACGTCACGATCTGGCCGCGTGTGCAGGTATCACCGGGCTTGAAGTAGCCGGTCAGGTCTCCGTTGCTGTCCGTGAAGCCTGTCGTGATGCCGTTTTCCACTGCCCAGTATACCGGGGTGTAGAAGTAATCTGCTTCCTTCGTAACGTCGATGAATTCGACCTTAAAGTCGCAGCTCACGCTGATCGAGCCGTCCAGAATGCTGGCAGTCACTTTAGCAATTCCGGGATACTTTGCCGTCACTAATCCTTTTTCATCTACGCTGAGAATCTTCTCGCCGCCTGCTTCCACTGTCCAGGTAATCGGCATGTTGGAGGCAGCGTGCAGCTGTTCCGTCGCCTTGATCACCGTCTCGACAAATGATTCATCAAGAGTAAGATATGCATTCAGCGTCTTGGTTTCCGTATATGACTTTCCTTCGAAAACAACCGTTGCAGTAAACGTCATCGCACCCGTTTCCGGATCCGTGGCTGAGGTTACTTCCGCAGGTACCGTCTGCACATGTTCCGCATCGCGGCTGCAAGTGAACGTCGCTGTTGCAGATGAGTAATCGTCTGCCCAATCAAATACGGGCTCACCCCAATCATGGCCAAGCGCAGGGACATTTCCTACTGTCTCAGTCTGTGTTTCGAACGCAGCATTAGTGAATGTCGCAGTATACGTTGTCTCACCCACTGCATCACAGGTAGCTGTCTTTGTGACTTCAGCCGCCGTAGTGACTGTTTCTGTCTCCACATGGTTCTCGTCATGCTTACAGACTCTCTTCGCGGTCACACTGGAATAATCGTCCGCCCAGATATAGGTCGGAGTGCCCCAGTCATGGCCAAGCGCAGGTACATTATCCACTGTCTTTGTCTGCGTCTCGAATGCGCTGTTGGTAAACGTTGCCGTATAAGTCGTTTCACCGGCACTTTCGCATGTCGCCGGCTTCGTGATTTCAAAAGCCGCACTGACAGTTTCAGTAAGAACATGAGTACTGTTCCTGCTGCAGACTGCCGTTGCCGTGCAGCTCAGATTATCATCTGCCCAGGAATACTCCGGTGTACCGAAGTCATGATCGACCGGCGCAACATGGAAAGTCTCTGTTTCCACACCGTTTTCATGGTCAAACTGTGTTCCAGACTCAGTCGTTTTTGCAGTAATCTCACTCTGTCCTTCGCAGTCTGCAGCAGCGAAGGTAATATCCAGAATCGCCTCTCCTTCCGCAGTATGTGGATCTCTGGCAAACGCAAACAGGATCTTTCCTTCCCCATCGTCATTAAAGGAAGTGTACGTCAGCACACTGTCACCAGCGGAAACCGTCACCGAGTCAGGATCGTAAGTGATCTCATACAGTCCGTTCGTCACCGAAACTGCCTCAGTAATAGATGCAGTCCTGCTAGAATCTGTCTCTGCCCCGCCAGGAATGACGCTGAACGGCATCACCGCTACACTGCTGCGGATAAAGTTCTTTACAGGTGCTCTCCTGCCTTTCTCAAGGGCATTGGTCCCTCCAGCAACAGGGTTCTTGATTTCATCCTCTTCCCCTGCCTCTTTCTCCGGTTCAGATTCCTCCGGAGCCGGTTCCTCTTCCATAGACTGATTCGGAGTTTCTTCCGGTTCTCCTGCAGCTTCTTCAGCGGTATCTTCCGTTATCTCTTCAGGCAGTTGTTCGGCTTCTTCCGATTCCACCTCAGAAGTCTCCGGCATAACAGGCTCTTCTTCAGCTGTTATCTCTTCCGGTACTTCAGGCAATTCTTCCGTCAAAACTGCTTTTTTGCCAGCAATTCTGGCAGCTTCAGCCGCAAACCGGTTCATCACTCCTTCTGTCAGCAGTTCCGCTCTGGTCGCCACAGGTTTTAGTCCCGGGAGATTCTTTGTCTCCATCTGTCCATCCTCGACGGAAGATGGAGCAACGGATCCATTGACATAGAAGCCTGTCGCAGGCCACACACCTTCACCAAAATCGCCGGCATGATACACCGCTTTCGTATTGGGGTTGATAATGATCAGTTCAGCGGTATTATCACCGGTATGACCCCAGTACAGATACGTTCCGTCATAATATAGCGTCTGATAAAGGAAACTTGTAGAGATTCCTGTATCAACGACCTTTGTCGGATTACTGAATGTAACTGATGTGCTGCTTATTCTTAAGTTTGTCTGCCAAATCGTTCCGTTCTCATCCAGGAAGTAGAAGGTCGAACTGGAAGCTTCGATACTTTTGGCAGCAACACCCGCGATGTAGGTATCTTCTCCGGTAGTTTCTCCCAGATCAAGGAGTCCATATGGTAAGCCTGAATAGGTTCCTCCTTCTCCGTCATCCTCAGGTGCGATGTTTCCGAATATCAGATAAGTCCCAAATGCGTACACATAATATCCGGTATATTGCGTTGACGATCTCGCAGCATCCATAGCCAACACAAAGTTCTCACCATATTCTGTAAGCGAATAAGAATTCCGGTTGACCGAATACAGCATCGTAGTCATTGCGTCAACATCCATAGTAGCTGCATACAATTGGGTTGCGCTCTGCATGAATGCGGACTGGAGCGGCAAATTCTTATTGTCATCATGGAGCTTATTCCATGTCGGCAAACTGCTTGCGTTGAAATTCGAGAAATACACCCCGCCTTCCTCGTCCCAGATTATTCCGTTCAACTGCTTGTTGACGGACACGACTGTGACAGTGCAGCTCGCCTTGACAGCGGGATTGCTGTTGGAAGTCGCCGTAATCTCGGTGGTTCCGGCGCCAACCGCCACGATATGTCCATAGCTGTCGACTGTAGCAACAGCCTCATTTCCTGAAGACCAGGTCACTGTGCGGTCCTCAGCGGTGAGCGGAGACACTGTCGCAACAGCGTCCACCTCGTTACCTTTGTACAGTTCCATCGTGGAAGGAGTCACCTGGATCGAAGTTACTCCATAGGGATCGACTTCATAGGAAACTTTCACTTCTTTGTACAGGTAAACACTGTTTGTAGCCGTGTTCAGGCTGAACGCATTGCTGTAGTATCTCAGATAATAAGTCCGGGTATTGTTCACAATGGAAAGACGATTGTTCGTCCCGTCCCAGTTCCATGAGTTGATAGAGTTTGTTTGACTGATCTGAAGGGATGCATTGTTCCGTCTCAGATAATAAGAACCATTCTGGAACGTAAATCCATCAGATACTTCATTTACTGTCCAGACAGATGTATCCGCTACTTCTTTGCCGTCGATGTATGGTGCTTCCACAGTACTATCTGACGGCTTAACAGTTACGCTGTAGGCAGTAACCGTTGTTCCCTGGCTTCCGCCGCGTCCAAGTGCAGCTCCGTTCCCCGCAGAATTGCGGTTGACGATCAGATATTTCTGACCGGCAGTCAGTTCGTTGGTCAGGACATAGATCGTTTTTTCCGCCTGAATATTGTCATTTACCTTGATTGCTCTTGCTGTTTCATTGCCGGCGTAGTCTCCGGCAAATACCGCCACATATCCCTGCGCATTGGCGATTGCGTCAGTTGCGTCAAAGGTCACGCTGTAAGTCTCCTTACCAGGTGCCGCCTGTGCGTACACGACATCACCGTCCAGCGAAAGGACAGCAACATAAGCCAGGTTGAGATTATCGGAGGCAGATACTGTCAGCTGATTGCCGCTCAGAGTTGCGGTTCCGATTTCCGGCGCCTCATCGTCGATTGCAAAATCATATCCGACAAAAGCACCTTTTCCCAGCACATTGCTGAGAAGAAGACTGCGGAAGCCGGTTGTGCCCAGCATTCCCGCTTCAGCGTCCGTCATGTCCTCGTTGAGTTTCATGGCGTTGTATTCCGGGATCGCATAGAAACCGACACGCACCAGATCTCCCTGAGCAAGGCCGTAACTGGAAAGCGTTCTGTTCACATTGTAAGATTTGGTTCCCAGATTGTACCAGGTGCCAGTGGATTCCACATAGTAGATTCCCTCAACGCCGTTCGCAATTGCCAGAGAATCCTGGACGGAAGTGACGTTTCCACCGATCCCGTCGATCTTGGAAACTGCAAATCCGGTCGTACCAGCCGCCCTGTAGAGGTTGTAATAGATACTGCCGATCACGGAACGGCTGTTCATCGCGAGGCGTTCCGCAGGGAATTTCTCTTCGACCATATAGGGGTTGCCGGTATATTTGGCAGAAATGCCATTCACACTCATCGTCATATAGTTGGTGTTTGTGCGTCCGGTATACGGAATCTTTTCGGTTCCGTAGAGAGTATCCACGTAGGAAGTGTTGTCAAACATGGACGCATCCGTCCAGCTGCCGTAAAATCCGAGCAGCGGAATGGAGTGTTCTTCATTGACGCTTTCACCTTCGGTCGTGGTGTAGGAAGAACGCAAATACGTAAATCCTTCAACA
>JAEEGL013793281.1_pt1 | contig 10481 bp, 7 predicted proteins | sample 9134231 | NCBI WGS metagenome assembly JAEEGL01 (sample SAMN16246548, study PRJNA631951) | gut metagenome | biome: gut microbiome; feature: rumen; material: fiber-attached | host: Bos | place: Iran: Karaj | collected 2018-10 | reverse complement strand
TCGGCTCCCAGCGGTAGACGCAGGCGCTTGAAGATGCGCTTCACCATGTGGGCGCCACGGGCCTCGTGTCCGTGGAATGTCCAGCCCTGCTTGGCGTCGTAGCGCTTCACGCCGGGCTTGCCGACATCGTGCAGCAATGCAGCCCAACGCAAATAAAGTTGAAAGTTGAAAGTTGAAAGTTGAGAGTTGGCTACCGCAGTCTGCGTAGCATCGCTTTCCACTTTCATCTTTTCACTTTCCACTACGTTATCCAGCACCTGCATGGTGTGGTAGAAGATGTCCTTGTGGCCGCGGCCGTCGACGGTCTCCACCCCCTGGAGGGCGCTGATTTCGGGTAGGATAAGATGCAGAAGGGCACACTTCTGCAGCAGTTTGAGGCCGAGGGAGGGGTTGGCCGAGGCCATAATCTTGTTGAGTTCTGTGGTGATGCGTTCGGCGCTGACTATCTTAATGCGCTCGGCGTTGCGGCCGATGGCCTCGAAGGTGGCGTCGTCGATGCGGAATCCCAGCTGCGAGGCGAAACGGACGGCCCGCATCATGCGCAAGGGGTCGTCGCTGAAGGTGATGTCGGGGTCGAGGGGCGTACGCAGGATGCCTTCGTTGAGGTCGCGGATACCGCCGAAGGGATCCATCAACTCGCCGTAGCGGTCGGCATTGAGGCAGACGGCCAAGGCGTTGATTGTGAAGTCGCGACGGCGCTGATCGTCCTCAAGGGTGCCGTTCTCGACAATGGGCTTGCGGCTGTCGTGGGAGTAGCTCTCGCGACGGGCTCCGACGAACTCGAGTTCCAATTCGGAGGTCGGAGCTCGGAGGTCGGAACCGTCTTGTCCAGCTGCCGTCTCCGCCTTCCGCCTTCCGCCTTCCGCCCTATACTTGAAGGAGGCTGTGCCGAAATTCTTGAACACCGATACCTTGCTTCCGCCCACAGCTGCCGAAACGGCCTTGGCCAATTCGATGCCATTTTTGGGGATGTCGGAGATTGGAGGTCGGGGGTCGGAGAAAGTGTCCTCTACCCTCCGACTTCCGACTTCCGTCCTTGAAATGCAGACGACGTCGATGTCGGTGCAGGGGCGCTGCAGGAAGTAGTCGCGCACCACGCCGCCCACGGCGTAGGCGTCGACACCAATTCGGTCGGCTTCACGGCCGATGACACGATAGATATCCAGTCCCAGGTCAACCATCAATACTCTGTCTTCTCCACCAGGTTGCCTTCCATGTCGTAGACTTCCCAGAGGCCTGTGGGCTGTCCGTTGGAGTACTGTCCTATATAGTACGGTGCACCGTTCTCGCGGTAGACGCGGTAAGGACCTTCCTCGCGACCTCCGGCAAAGGTGGCCTCCGACTGCACATTGCCGTTGGAATGATAGTAGACCCAACGTCCCTCACGTTTCCCGTCGACCATCAGGCCTTCGCTCCGCAGACGCATGGTACTGTAATACTGCAGCCAACGCTGCTGGTTACCAATGTAGTACACCACCGTCATAGGATATCCGTCCTTGCTGACCTCAACGACGCGCATCGAGTCGTAACTGGCCACAGGCTCGTTACCCTGTGCGTCGGTGATGTTCCATTCGCCGGAACGCAAGTTGTGGGTAGCGGTGACGCTACCATCGGCAGCACTAAAGGTCTCGGTGTGACCACCGAGGCCGCCACATGCCGCCGTCATATACGCAGCGACAAACATAAGTGTATAAAGAATGGTTCTTTTCATCATGTTTTCTATAACGGGAAGGTGAGCGTGATTATTGCTTCGGAAGATGTATTTTTTCAGTCGATGGATTCGTAGAGGTGTCCGGGCAAGACCCGCACCACCTTCTGCATCTCGAGGTCGAACATGAGACCTGCCACCTTGGGCATCGGCATGCCGCTGGAGGCCACCAGTTCGTCGAGTGTCAGGCGCCCCTGCTTGGCCAGCAGATTGTAGAGACACTGGCCGTCGGCACCGAGCTCGGGGATAAGCTGCCGTTGTGCATCGTGGCTATTGCTCTGGGCAAGAGGCCAACCCATATAGTCGGCGATGTCATCTGCGTCGCGCACCATCTGGGCACGCTGGGTGGCAATCAATGTATTGGTGCCGCGTGAGTAGGTGTCGGTGAGACGTCCTGGCACAGCAAACACCTCGCGATGGTAGCCGGCGGCAATGGCGGCCGTGATGAGGGCGCCACCCTTGTCCGAAGCCTCCACGACGAGCGTGGCATCGGACAGCGCGGCTATGATGCGGTTGCGGGCGGGAAAATAGCCCGGGTTGATGGCAGTACCGTTAGTATATTCCGTCACCAGCGCCCCACCCTGCTCCAGAATCCGCTTGGCCAACGACCTGTTGGAAGAGGGATAGATGCGGTCAAGCCCGTGACCCAGCACCGCCACGGTCGGCAGCCCATGCTCGAGGGCAGCGGTATGTGCCGCAGTGTCAATACCATAGGCCAGACCGCTGACGATGGGCATATCCAGGTATTGCAGCTGTCCCACCAATCGGTCGGTGACGTCGCGTCCCTGGGAGGTGGCGCGGCGCGTGCCGACGACAGCCAGCATGCGTTCCGCATTGAGATTGGCTGCGCCGAGGACATAGAGCACAACAGGACAGTCTTGCGTCTCCTCGCGGTTGAGGCGCGTGGGATACTCGGCATCGGTGCAGAACAACACCTTGATACCGTTGCGTTCGCAGAACTTCAGTTCCTCCTCGGCACGCGCATGGGTGGCCTTGGACAGAATAGCCTCGAGCGGCTGATGGTGACTGCCAAAAGCCAGCTTCAACTCGTTTGGCGACAGGGAGAAGATATCCTGACCGGGATAGGCATCGAGCAGCTTGCGGCAACTGGTAGGCCCCAGGCCCGGAATCATGGAGAGGGCTATTTGGCTAACTGCATCCATTTCGTAGCGAGCGTTTTCAAGGTGCCGTAGCTGCCCTGCAGGCGGCGGTACCATTCGTCGGGCTTCACCCACACCACCTCGGCAATGCCTTCCTCGCCCTGCGGAGTGCCTTCGGGCATCACGCCGACGGTGCGGGCCGCAAACCAAGAAGTCTGCTTCAGGTGCCAGCCTCCGTAGAGGTTGAAGATATGATAGGTTTTTGTGGGCAGTGGATAGCGGGTAGCGGGTAGCGGGGTGATACCCGTCTCTTCCTCCACCTCGCGGAGGGCCGCCTGAAGGAGGGTCTCGCCCGGTTCAACCTTGCCTTTGGGCAGGTCCCAGCGACCGTTGCGCTGGATGAGGAGCATGTTGCCTGCCTCGTCGTGCACCACACAGCCTGCAGCACGCACCCACCGCATGCGGCGCTTTAGGCACCGCAGCAGGCAGAGCGGCACCTCCCATGTGTGGTATTTATACGAGAGTTTCACTTCAGTTCGAATTTCATCAGTTCCTTGTCTTTCTGCATGAGTCTCAGCGTGTAGGGTGTCAGTATGCACGCCGTGGCCTTGGACAGCAGGGCCAGGTAACGTTCCTGCAACGCCATGCCCACCTCGGGACATTGCACGTCGCCGCCACCCACATCGGTGACCTTCAATGTGTAGCGTGTACCTTCGGCCGCGACCGATGTCATACGGGCCGTGTAGTCGGCAAAGTAGCGGTTGCAGGCTATGTGCCCCCGCAGGGTGCCCGATTCGGGATGCAGCATCAATGTCACCTCGCCCTCGCGGGCGCCGACCTCCTTGCCGCGCAGGCTCACCAGCTGCCACACCTGCTCCTTGTCGAGTTGCAACGCCCCGGCATTGTCGGCGGCATCTTTTGGCGCCTTACAACACACCCACAGGGGGAGGAGTAATAATAGCAATAGATGTTTCGTTTTCAATGGCTAACGAGTGTTACGGTAAATTAATAATTCTGTTTTTCGAACTGCAAATTTACATAAAAATCCCTAAACGGAAGACATTTTATCAAAATAAATATTGCCATTTCATCGGCATTCCATCGGTACTTCAACGGTATTTCAACGGTATTTCAACGGTATTTCAACGGCATTTCAACGGTTTTCACCGTTGAAATGCCGTTGAAATAGCATTAAAGGAGCGTAAAACGGCCGATGAGGAGAGCATATATAAAAATATTTTTTTCAACAATAATACGAAATGCAATTGCTTTCCGTTATAGAGTATGTTTTGGAAAAAGAGAACAAGGGACGCATAGTGATGGCTGTGATCAACGACCTGCTGACAGACCAGCGAGTGGACCGCCACCGTCGGACTCTGACGGAGGCGGGTTTTGATGTTGTCGTCCTCGGTCGGCTCGAAGTGCCTACACGCCACCATCGCGGATGGCAGTTCTACTACGAGCTGAACCGTGGCCTGCGCCGCAAGGTGGCAGAGCAGCGGCCCGACATCGTGTGGGCCAACGACACCGACACCCTGCTTGGATGCTACCTTGCCGCGAAACGCCGTCGTGCCAAGTTGGTCCTCGACTGTCACGAACTCTTCCCGGAGGTGCCCGAGATACAGCACAAGCCGCTGGTGAAGTGGGTGTGGCGCACATTGGAGCGCTGGCTGATGCTGAAGTGCGACGCCCTGCTGACGGTGTGCAACAGCATCGCCGAGTACTACCGCCTGCAACTGGGGGTGTCGATGACGGTGGTGAGGAACCTGCGCTCTTCCGCTCCGGAAGAGTCGAAGAGCCAAAGAGCCGAAGAGGTAAAGAGTGGAGCCACTCCGACATCCGACCTCCGCCTTCTCCTCTATCAGGGGAGGGTGAACCTGGGACGTGGAGTGGACTGGGCCATCGATGCGCTGGAATGGCTTCCGGAATGCCGCCTCGTGGTGGCCGGCGACGGCGACCTGCTGACGCAGATGAAAGCCTACGCCGCGACGAAGCGATGGGCCGACCGCATCAGTTTCACCGACCGCCTCACTCCCGACAAGCTGCACGCCCTGACGCCGCAGGCCGATGTGGGCCTGGTCATGCTGGAGGACATGGGCTTGAACTACCACTACGCGCTGCCGAACCGCATAGGCGATTTCGTGTATGCCGGGGTGCCGATGGTGGTGAGCGACCTGCCCGAGATGAGCGCCGTGGTGCGCCGCTTCGGCGTGGGCGAGGTGATGGCCGAGCCCGGGGCACGGGCGCTGGCCGCGAGCGTGAGGCGCGTGCTCGACAAAGGCCGCGAGGCCTACAGCTTCGACGCCGCACGGGCCGACATGGATTGGAATAAAGAAAAACAAGTATTACTACAAACAATTGAGAGAATATGCTGTACAATCTCTACCTGATTATCTACCTGGCCGGCTGTCTGGCGGGTCTTTGGTTCTTCTTCAAAAAGGTGGGCCTTGCCCCTTGGAAAGCCCTTATTCCCGGCTATAACATCGTGCTGTGGATTAAACTATGCGGAAAGAAATGGCCGTGGTACATCTACATTCTGATACCTGCCATCAACGTGTTCTCTTTCCTGCTGCTGGTGGTGGAGACGGCCCGTGTGTGCCGCCGCTATAACTTCTGGGAGCAGACCTTTGCCGTCATCTTCCCGTGGGCCTACCTTCCTTATGTGGGCTTGAACCCCAAGATAAAATACATCGACCCCAAGGTGGAGAAGCCGCACAAAGAAGAGGGATTTCGCGACTGGGCCGACGCCATTATCTTTGCGCTGGTGGCGGCCATGATTATCCGCGGCATGTTCATCGAGCTGTACAACATTCCCTCGTCGAGTATGGAACGCGGCCTGCTGGTGGGCGACCATGTGCTGGTGAGCAAGGTAGCCTATGGAGCCAAGACCACCCAGACTCCCTTGGCGATACCGCTGATACACAACGTTATTCCCGGCACGGACGGCAACGTGGAATCGTATCTGGACTGGATCAAGATGCCCTACCACCGCTATCCCGGCCTGGGCCACGTGAAGCGTTTTGACGCTGTAGTGTTCCACTATCCCGACGGCGACACCATGTGCACCGCCCTCAAGAGCAACCGCAGCTACCACGACATGGTGCGCACCTACGGACGCGAAGCGGTGATGCAGAACAACGTGACGGACGAAGCGGGCCGTCATATAGAGGTGGGCAAGATACGCGTGCGCCCGGTCGACAAACGCGAGAATTTCATCAAGCGCTGCATCGGCCTGCCGGGCGAAGATGTGCAGATTGTGGACCAGAAGGTATTCATCAACGGACAGCCAATCACAGACCCCTCAGAGGTGCAGTTCACCTACGGTGTGTTGTTCGACCCCATTGTAAACCCCAAGTATGTACTCAGCAAGATGGGCGTAAGCTTTGACGACATCAAGGAGGCCCAGGATAACATGTACTTCTCGGGCACGCCCTTCTACATCATTCCGCTCACGCCCGCCATGGCCGGAAAACTGGCCGCCAACTACGGCGTGCTGGCTGTGGAACCTCTCATCCAGCACATCGATTCGACGAAGACCAACATACATCTGTTCCCGAACACCAAGGACAACCTCTGGACCCTGGACAACTTCGGTCCGGTGCACATTCCTGCCAAGGGCGAAGTGCTGCAGCTCACCGAGGAGAACCTGCCCTTCTACCGCCGCGTCATCGAGGTGTATGAGGGCAACACGCTGGAGGTGCGCGACGGACGCATCCTCATCAACGGCAAAGAGACGACGGAGTACACCGTCAAGATGAACTACTACTGGATGATGGGCGACAACCGACACAACAGCATCGACAGCCGCTACTGGGGCTTTGTGCCCGAAGACCACGTGGTGGGCAAAGCCAAATGGATATACTACAGTTGGGACAAGGACTACCGAAAGGTACGCTGGAACCGCTTCCTCCGCCGCGCCAACAGACTATAAAACGAACACACTCCATGGAAGATTTCGAAGAGAACAAGACAAGCGAAGAGCCCGAGGGCATACCGACCGAGACGTCATGTGACGAAGAAGGAAGCACGCTTTCGCTCGGCAATATGTTCAAGGACTACTGGATAGACTATGCCAGCGACGTCATACTTGACCGATCGGTGCCCGACATCGACGACGGTCTGAAACCCGTGCAGCGCCGCATACTGCACGCCATGAAAGAGACTGACGACGGCCGCTTCACCAAGGTGGCCAACATCGTGGGTAATACCATGCAGTACCACCCCCACGGCGACGCCTCTATCAAAGACGCCCTCGTCAACCTGGGTCAGAAAGACCTGCTCATCGACTGCCAGGGTAACTGGGGCAACATACTCACCGGCGACGACGCCGCTGCCGGGCGCTACATCGAAGCCCGCCTGTCGAAGTTTGCCAAGGATGTAGTCTTCAACCCCAAAACCACGCAATGGAAGCCGTCGTACGACGGCCGCAAGCAGGAGCCCGTGAGCCTGCCTATCAAATTCCCGCTGCTGCTGGCTCAAGGCACCAAAGGCATCGCCGTCACGCTGACGAGCGTCATCCTGCCCTACAACTTCTGCGAACTGTTGGAGGCCAGCATCAAAATACTGAAAGAAGAGGAGTTCGAGATATTCCCCGACTTCCCCACAGGCGGCCTGATTGACGTGAGCAAGTACAACGACGCCGCTCTGGGCGGTCGCCTGCGCATACGCGCCAAGATGCACTATGACGACAAGCGCAAGGCCATCGTCATCACCGAACTGCCCTACACCGTCACTACCGACATCCTGATTGACAGCATCCTCAAGGCCAACGAGAAGGGCAAGATAAAAATCAAGAAGGTGGACGACAACACCGCCGCCGAGGTGGAGATTGTGGTCTACCTGCCCACCGGTGTCAGTCCCGACCAGACCATCGACGCCCTCTACGCCTTCACCAACTGCCAGATAAGCTTCTCGCCCCAGACCTGTGTCATCGTGGACGAGAAACCCGTCTTCATGACCGCCAGCGACATACTGCGCCACAATACAATGCGTACCCGCGACCTCCTGCGCCAAGAGTTGGAGATTCAGCTCGGCGAACTCGAAGACCGCTGGCATTGGGTAAGCCTCGAGAAGATATTCTTCGAAAAAGGCATCTACAAAAAGATGGAGCGCAAAGACAGCGTCAGCTGGGACGAGCAGGTGGACGACATGCTGAAGGCGTTCGGCCCTTACAAGAAGCACTTTAAACGAGAAATCACTCGCGACGACGTGCTCAAGCTCACCGAGAAGCCTGTCCGCAAAATCAGCAAGTTCGATATCAAGAAAGCCATCGACGAGCTGGAGAACATCGAGATGACCATCGACGAGGTCAAGAACCACCTGGCCCACCTCACCGACTATGCCATCCGCTATTTCCAAGACATCCTGAAGAAATACGGCAAAGGCCGTGAACGCAAGACCGAAATACGCAACTTCGACGACATTGAGGCCACCCAGGTGGCCATCGCCAACGAGAAGCTCTACGTCAACTACCAGACGGGATTCGCCGGATGGGGGTTGAAACGCGAAGAGGGCGTCGAAGTAGCCTGCGAATGCTCCCGTATGGACGACATCATCGTCTTCCGCCGCGACGGCAGTTTTATGGTCACCAAGGTGCAGGAGAAAGGCTTCGTCGGGTCGCAGGACTGCAAGGAGTTGCTCTTCGTCAGCGTCTTCCGCAAACGCGACGAACGCACGGTCTACAACCTCATCTACCGCGACGGCTCGGCTGGCTACGCCATGGTCAAGCGCTTCAACGTCACCGCCATCACCCGTGACCGCGACTACCTGCTCACCAAAGGCACGAAAAACAGCAAGGTGCTCTACTTCACCGCCAACCCCAACGGCGAGGCCGAGGTGGTCACCGTCCACCATGTCAGCAACCCCAAAATCAAGAAGGTCTCCTTCGACTTCGACTTCAAGACCCTCGCCATCAAAGGACGCCAGTCCATCGGCAACATTCTCACACGCAACGCCGTGCGCTCCATCAACCTCAAAGATGAAGGTGTATCCACCCTCTCCGCCCGCAAGATATGGTTCGACGAAAGTGTAAAACGACTCAACGTAAACGAGGCCGGACGCTTCCTAGGCGAATTCAAGGGCAATGACAAGATACTCACCATCAACCAATCGGCATCCTACCGCACCACTTCCTTCGACTTGGCCAACCACTACGACGACGACCTCGTCCTTATCCGCAAATTCAACCCCAAAGCAACGGTTGGGTCGATTGACAACCCCGTCGTCACCGTCCTCTATCGCTCTCCCGAAGGTTACCCCTACCTCAAACGATTCGTGCCCGACCCCACCGACCGCAAGACGCCCTTCCTCGACGACGACGGCAGCGAGATGCTTTCCTTCTCGCTCGACTGCTATCCTCGCCTCGAAATCGTCTATGCCGAAGACAGCGGCAAGAAGATACAGAGCGAAATCATCGAACTCGAGGACTTCATCGCTGTCAAGAGCTACAAGGCACGCGGCAAACGCGTCACCACCTTCGCTGTAGACCGCTTCACCTGGCTCTCGCCGCTCAAGCAAGACCCCGAGGCCACAGATGATGCCGAGACCGAAGACCCCGACAATGCCATCCCCGAAGAACGGCAAGGATTCGCTGAAGGCACCCAGACACAACTCTTCTAATCACACTTACTTAATATGAAAATACTCGTTCTGCTGCCCCGATTCCCCTACCCTCTCGACAAGGGCGACAAACTGCGTGCCTACCACCAGATTGTCGAGCTGGCAAAGCAGCACGAGGTCTATCTCTTCGCCCTCTCACACTCGCCGGTGCCGCACGACGACTACGACCATCTCAACACCGTCTGCACCGCTGTCGACTACGTCCGCATCCGCTGGTGGGAGAGTGCATGGGGCATCCTCAAAGCATTCCTCACCGGCAAGCCGTTGCAACTGGGCTACTGGAGCTCTGCACGTGCCCGTAAGGAATACCGCCGCTGGGAACAGCAGGTGCAGCCCGACGTCGTCTTCTGCCAGATGGTGCGCACCATACCCACCGTCACGGGTTCCACCTGCCGCAAGGTGCTCGACTTTCAGGACGCCCTGTCGCTCAACACACGTCGCCGCCTCGAGCGAAGCCACCTTCCGATGAAGCTCATACTCCGGTACGAAAGCCGGGCCCTGCAGCGCACTGAACAAGAGGCTCTACACCTCTTCGACACCACCACCGTCATCAGCGCTGTCGACCAAGCCGCTCTCCACCCCTCGGTACACATCGTACCCAACGGCGTCGACACCGACTACTTCAATAGTGGTCAGTGGTCAGTGGCCAGTGGTCAGTCGACTGACACCGGCAACTTTCAACTTTCAACTTTCAACTTTCAACTTGTCTTCACCGGCAACATGTCCTATGCGCCCAACGTCGACGCCGCCTGCTGGCTCGTCAACGAAATCATGCCGCTGGTATGGAAGCAATGCCCCTATGGCGTAAACGTGCTCATTGCCGGTGCCGACCCCAAACCGGCCGTCAAAGCATTGGCCGGCCCCAAGGTCACTGTCAGCGGCCGCCTGGACGACATACGCGAAGCCTACGCCTCGGCCAGGATATTCGTCGCACCCATGCGTATAGGCTCCGGCATGCAGAACAAGCTACTCGAAGCCATGGCCATGGGGCTTCCGTGCGTCACCACCACCCTGGCCGCCTCCCCCTTGGGAGCCACCCCTTGGGAGCACTTGCT
>JAEEGL013196183.1_pt1 | contig 10481 bp, 9 predicted proteins | sample 9134231 | NCBI WGS metagenome assembly JAEEGL01 (sample SAMN16246548, study PRJNA631951) | gut metagenome | biome: gut microbiome; feature: rumen; material: fiber-attached | host: Bos | place: Iran: Karaj | collected 2018-10 | reverse complement strand
TTAGCGGACGGAATGGGTGGCATCGGATTTTTAAGAGAAAACACCTATCAGTATTTACGCTTAGCACATCCGGATATTACGGAAAAATTGGGAGACGGACTTAGTGAAGAAACTTCTTTGGACAGAGAAGACAGTTATATTTCCAATTACAAAAAGGCATCGAAAAGTGTTTATGCTACCAAGAGAGCATTTTTGATTAAAGGTGATAAGCTTCCTTATGGAGGATTCGGCGTGGTTCATGGCTTTATGCCTGTCAGCCAGTTGAAAAAAGTCAGCAAAGAAAAGTATGGCATCAGTATTAATGAATATCTGATTTCAGCCTTTGTTTATGCGACTTATTTGACCCATGGAAGATACGTATCTGAAAAGAAGCCTATTCGAGTTGCGGTGCCTGTAAATATGAGACCTTATTTTGACTCCATTACGACGAAAAATTTCTTTGTAATGGTTTCAGCAGAGTTTGCACCGGATAAAGATGAGTACAGTTTTGAAGAGATCACTCAGATTATTCACAAAAGTTTAAAATCACAAATAACAAAAGAGCACTTAGAGGCAATCTTTTCTTATAATGTGTCAAATGAGCAGCTTTTTGTTGCCAGAAGTGTGCCGTTGTTTTTGAAGAATATAGGCATAAAAGCTGTTTACAACAAGTCAGCTTTGGCGAATACAACTACCATTACCAATATTGGAAATATTAAGGTAAAAGAGGAATATGAGCCGTACATTAAAATGTTCCATTCCTTTTTGTCCTTTTCAAAAGGCCAGGAGTTAAAGTGTACCATTACATCTTATAAAGATACTTTGGCCTATACGTTTACGTCAGCATTTGAAGATACATCAATACAAAGAAGATGTTTTCGACAAATTGCCAAAGACGGCGTGGACGTAAACATTGAAACCAACGGAGTTTATTATGAGTAGAGTATGTCATCATTGCGGTGTAAATGTACTGGACAATACTCAGAAATGTCCTTTGTGTAACGGCATTATGGAAGGGCAGGACGAGGGTGTTCAGACTTACCCCAATGTAGTGGAAAAAATTAAAAAAATCAGTATTATTATGCGAGTGCTTTTGGCAATATGGGCCGGCACATTTATTTGTTTGGGTGTGCTGTCTTATTATAGGAGAGGAGCTTTATTGCCGGTGGTCATTATCGGTGCGGTTTGCTTTTATGTTTTGTTTATGATTTGGCTTATGACAAAACCGGAATACGGATATATGAAGCGTATATTCGGAGCAATTATTATCGGAGTTGTTTTGGTTGTGGGAATAGACGTGTTGTTGGGCTTTTACCGATGGTCCCTAAACTATGTACTTCCTGCCGGATTGATTCTAATGGATGTGGCTTTGATCATTCTTCGAATTATTAACCGTAGAAATTGGCAAGGCTATATGGCACAACAGTTGATGGTAATTATTATGGGACTGTGTCCGGTAATTTTCATCCTAAACGGTTGGATTACGGACCCCATGCTTTCTATAATTGCAATTGTGGAATCCATTGTTTTATTTGTCACCACTTTGATTATGGGTGGAAGAGCAGCAAGAATGGAACTTCGCAGAAGATTTCATATTTAAAAAATAAGCGTAGATTTGAAGTATGATCAAATCTACGCTTTTTTTATTGTTCGATTAAATGAGATACATTTAAGTATTTTGGAATACCGTTTTCATAGGTTTGCTTTGCTTCGCCTATAATCAAAGGTCGTAAGTATTCCACCATCTTATCAGTGACATCGTTTCCGGCTTCATTAATATAATCCTGAGGAACCGCTTTCACTTCGTTAGCAATTTCGCAAACCTTGTGACATCCGTAGGTCACTTCATAAGGGTTGGAAGATGTACGGGTCAAGGTAGCCATGACACCGGTTTCTCCTTTTTCAAAAAGTTCTACAGCGGTTTTTCCAAGATTCATGGATTCATTTAAATCTGTCTCTGATGCGATATGAGATGCGCATCGCTGTAAGATGTTCATCTCAATACCTCGAGTTTTTACACCCAATTCTTCGTGGAGTTTTTGCTCTAAGTATTTTGCTGCACCGGATAACATGGCGTGTCCGAAGTTGTCTGTCTTTGCTTCAGAAGCGGAAATGTAATTTCCTTCTTTGTCTCGAATTCCTTCGGATACGGCAATGACTACATCATCCTGGGTTTCTAACAGTTTCTTTGTATCTTTGATACATTCATTTATATCAAAAGGTTTTTCCGGTAAATAAATCAAGTGAGGAGCATTGGAATAACTATTTCTTGCCAAAACGGAAGAAGCTGTGAGCCATCCGGCGTCTCTTCCCATGATTTCAACGATGGTGACACTCTTGATATGATAGATGTAAGTATCATGCGCAATCTCCAAAAGGGATGTTGCAACATATTTTGCTGCAGATCCAAATCCCGGAGTGTGATCAATATGAACAAGGTCGTTATCAATGGTTTTTGGAATTCCGATAACTGCAACATCTTTGTTGTGTGATGCAGCATAAGCAGACAGTTTGTCTACAGTATCCATGGAATCATTTCCACCAATATAGAAAAATGCGCCTACGTTCTTTTCTTCGAAAACCTGAAATACCTTTTCATAAAAAGACTGGTCTTCCTCTACTGTGGGAACGCGGAAACGGCATGAACCCAAATACATGGCAGGAGAGTTTTTCAGATTTTCAATAAAGGTATTGTCTTTTTCTACAGCCTGGGTCAGATTTAAAAAATTGCCGCTTAAAATACCGGTAATTCCGTTTAATGAGCCATAAATGGTATCGAAAGTGTTCGATACTTGGTTTTGTTTTAATACTCCCGCAAGACTGGCGTTTATGGCTACCGTCGGTCCTCCGGATTGAGCGATAATTAAATTCTTCATATCCATAATCTTAATATAATCGAAATTCTTGTTCAAGTCCGGTTTTTTGGACAGCAAAAAAATATAATGAGATTATAAACAATAGAAATGCAGATGAGAACAAGAATGGGAGGCACATTATGGACAAGAAGAATTTTTTGAGTAAAGAACAGATTTTTATATATTTGGGAGTAGCCCTGTTATATGCGTTAGGGATTGTCTTCTTTTTTATTTTAGTTTTGGGAGTGGATTTGTATCATACGGATTTGTCGGCTTGGATTAGTCTTTATTCCGTGATTACTGCCGGTGTTTGGTCCTATTTTATATGCAAAAAATTACCTTAAAAGATATGGAGTTTTTCCTGCGGGACGGTTGACGATGAAGAGTAGTTTTTTTATAATCAAATGGAGTATAATTTTACTTGTAAATTCTATTTGAGGTGAATACTTATGAAAACTTTAAGCCGTTGTTTTTTAGGCTTTCTTATGATTCTTTGTATGACATTGTCGATTCCGTCTGTATCCTTTGCAGAGGGAACCACGATGATTGATCTTTCCAATAAGGCTCCTTCTGTAGGGGACAAGATTACCATGACTGTTTCCGGTTCGGATTCGTCCACCATTACAATCAAATTCAATTCTTCTGTTTTGAATTTTTCTTCTTGTAATGTTTCAGGATACAGTGCAGAGGGAAATACTGTTACCTTTACGGCAAAGGATGGTGCAGTAGAGTTTGTTGCAGCTACAGAAGGTTCTTCAAACTTAATCGTATCTTCCGATTCTTTGACGGGAAGTTCCACTACATTAAGTGTCAGCGGTTCTTCTACAGAATCAGATACTTCATCTGAATCAGACAATTCCACAGAAACTGAAACCACAGAAGAGCAAACCAGCCAGGAGACTACTTCAGACTCCAACAATTCCAGCAGTTCTGAAACTTCCTATGACTTTATGTATGGAGATACCGCATATGTGATTTCCAAGCGTTTTACTGAAAGTCAGATTCCCAAGGGATTTTTGTCTACTACGGTTACAATTCATGAAAAAGAAGTGAAAGCTGTTTCCAATGATGTAATGACCTTACTGTATTTGAAACTGGCTTCTGATACCTATGGAGAGGGTAGCTTCTTTGTTTACGACGCTTCTTCTGACAGCGTATCTCCTTTGATGATGTTGGGAAGTGCAGAGGATTATGTGATTGTTCAGACTCCTGCAGAGATGCCTAGTACTCTTTTGGTAGAGACTACCTTTGCAAAGGATGAAGTGACATACAGCGCTTACCAAATCAATGGTCTTCAAAATGCATTTTATTATGTATACGGTGTAGATGAAAATGGCGCACAGGGATGGTTTTTATATGATTCCGAGGAGGATACGTTAAGCCGTGCCAATGCAGATGCGTTTTCTTACTTAGGACAAGCACAGGATGAGAGCAGCACCGACGTTGCTACAGACACAGATGATACCAACAAAAAGGAATCTTTCCTTTCCAATATTGAACCTCGTAATATCATTGCGGTTCTTGTTTTAGTACTGGCTGTAGTGGTTGTCATTGTGATTAATGTCATGATTTCAAAGAGACGGGATGATGAGGACGAGGAAGAAGAATTTGAAGAAGAGTCTATTCCTCAGAGCCGTGAAAAAGCCCCTGTAAAGAAGGCAGAAGAATCTACAAAGACACTGGATGAAATCGTAAACGAAGCAGATGATGTTACTCCTTCCGATGAGGATGATGAGGAAGAAGAGGAAGAAGAAAAGAGAGGCTTTTTCTTCCGCCGTCGTAAACGTGAAGATGATGATATTTGGGCAGAATCTGATGAAGAAGATGACGAAGAAGATGAGGATGATGAGGATGATGACGATAAGAATCCTCCGGGAAATTCTACACCCAATCATGAAATAAATCTTATGGACTTAAATAATTTATAAAGGCAAGTTATGGAATATACAAAACAACTTAAAAAAGCAATTGATTACAGTAAACGGGTTTCCAAGAAACTCGGTCACAATTACATAGGTACAGAGCATTTATTGTTAGGGTTGTTGCGTCAAAAAGACACCCTTACATATGAATTGCTTACTGCAGAAAACATTACCGAAGATCATATAACACAGTTGATTTTTGAGTATATTGCCGAAGAAAACGGCATAAAGGTATTAGACAAAGATGGCTATACTCCCAAGATGGAAGGACTTTTATCCTTGGCTGAAGGAGAAGCAAAGACCTGCCGTAGCAAGAAAGTTGGTACCGAACATATTTTAATGGCGATTCTTCGTACACCGGAGTGTGCGGCTACCAGATTGTTGGCTTCTATGGATGTAAATCTTCAAAAGCTTTTTACCTCCCTTTTGACCGCAATGGGACAGGAAGGTCAAAACTACCGCGAAGAGACTATGGCCCACAACCGTCAAGGTCGAAATCGACAGGGCGTATTGGAGCAGTATTCTAGAAATCTGTCTGCTTTGGCTGCTCAGGGTGAATTGGATCCGATTATAGGTAGAGAAGATGAAATCCAAAGAGTAATCCAAATCCTTAGCAGACGTGGGAAAAACAACCCTTGTTTAATTGGAGAACCCGGAGTTGGTAAAACCGCCATTGTAGAAGGTTTGGCTCAGCGTATTGAGACAGGGGCAGTGCCGGATTCTGTACGGGGAAAGAGAATTCTTACCTTGGATTTATCCGGAATGGTTGCTGGTTCTAAGTATAGAGGTGAATTTGAAGAGCGTATCAAAAATGTTCTTCGGGAAGTAACAGAAGATGGAAATGTTATTTTATTCATCGATGAAATTCATACCTTAATCGGTGCCGGTGGCGCCGAAGGTTCCATCGATGCCGCTAATATGCTAAAACCTGCTATGGCACGAGGTGAAATTCAGGTTATTGGTGCAACTACAGTAGAGGAATACCGTAAGCACATTGAAAAAGATGCAGCTTTGGAAAGACGATTCCAGCCGGTAATGGTGGAAGAGCCTAGCTTAGAGGAGACGAAGCTCATCCTAAAAGGAATTAAGTCTGTTTACGAAGAACATCATGGACTTACCATTTCCGATGATGCCATTGATGCCTGTGCAGAATTGGCACAGCGTTATATTTCAGATCGATTTTTGCCGGATAAGGCCATTGACCTTATGGACGAATCTGCAGCAAAGATACGTTTGAATACCATTAAGACACCGGAACACCTATATGAAATAGAAGAAGATTTGCACGGATTTGATTCTCGCATTGAAGAAGCTTTGATTCAGGGAGACTTAAAACTAGCAGCAAAACTTCGAAAAGAAAAAGCAAAACTTGCAGAAAAAATAGCAAAAGACAAAAAGAAGTTGGCTCGTTCCAATGCCAAAAAGAATCTTGTTTTAACCTATGAGGATATTGCAGATGTAGTATCCGTATGGACAAAGATTCCTGTGGCGAAGTTGACGGAATCCGAGACCAAGCGTTTAAATAAACTGGAAAACACTCTTCATAAGAGAGTAATCGGACAGGATGAAGCAGTAACTGCTGTTTCCCGTGCGGTTCGACGAGGAAGAGTTGGATTAAAAGAACCGGGAAGACCTATTGGATCTTTCTTATTCCTAGGACCTACCGGTGTTGGTAAAACAGAGGTTTCGAAAGCTTTGGCGGAAGCTGTTTTTGGCTCAGAAGACGCTATGATTCGTGTGGATATGACCGAGTATATGGAAAAGCATTCCGTATCAAAGATGATCGGTTCTCCTCCGGGATATGTAGGTTATGATGAGGGAGGACAGCTGTCAGAGAAGGTTCGGAGAAACCCTTATTCTGTAATTTTATTTGATGAGATAGAAAAAGCACATCCTGATGTATTTAATATTTTGTTGCAGGTATTGGATGAAGGACATATTACAGATTCTCAAGGTCGAAAAGTAGACTTTAAGAATACCATTATTATTATGACTTCCAATGCCGGAGCAAAAGAGATTATGGAGCCTAAGCATTTGGGATTCCTACAGGAAGATACGGAAAAACAGGACTACGAATTTATGAAAAACCGTGTTATGGAAGAATTGAAGCATTCTTTCAAGCCGGAGTTTTTGAACCGTATTGATGAAACCATCGTATTTAGAGCTTTGAACAAGAATGATATGACAAAGATTGTCTCCATTATGACAAAGTCCTTAGTAAAGCGATGCAAAGAGCAAATGAATCTGACGCTTACCATTAAGCCGGCAGTAAAGAAATACATTGTAGAAAAAGCATTTGATCCTAAGTTTGGCGCCAGACCTCTTAGAAGACGAATCCAAACAGATATTGAGGATGCTTTGGCTGAAGAATTGTTGTCCGGAAAGCTGGATAAAGCTGATGAAGTCATAGTTACAGTGAAAAAAGATATAATAGTTTTTGAAGGAAAGTAGGAGGAAAAACATGGCTATTATAAACGAATTGATTCGTGAAGAATCAAACGGAACCATTAGTTTTGGAGATTATACCTTAGGTTCCAAGAGCAAAAAAGAAGATTTTAAACATGGCGGAGATCTTTATAAAGTTAAGACATTTAAAGAGATTACTAAACTGGAAAGAAATGGAGCATTTGTTTATGAATCCGTTCCTGGAACAGCTGTAAATGAGTTATCCATTTCAGAAAACGAAGTTTCTTTTTCTGTAGAAGGATTTGAAGATGCTCAGGTTACATTGGAGTTAGAGCCTGAAACAGAGTACGATATTACCGTTGATGGTGTGGATGCCGGAAAAATGAAAACAAATCTCGGCGGAAAATTGAGCCTTAGCGTAGAAATTGATTCCGGAAAGTTAGTACCGGTTAAAGTTTCGAAAATCTAGTTTATTCAAAAGCCCTGCCGATGGCAGGGCTTTTTTTAGGAGGAAATTATGGCGAAAGGAAAATCAACCGTATTTTTTTGTCAGAATTGTGGAAATGGATTTTCCAAGTGGATGGGACAGTGTCCGGCTTGTCACCAATGGAATACCTTGGTGGAAGAAAAACTGGATAAGCAGGAGATAAAAAGCCGCAAACTTGTTTCTGATGTAAAGACTTCTACTTTGAAGGAGGTAAATGAATCTGACGAAGCCAGAGTGTCGGCAGGAATGAAGGAATTGGATCGCGTTCTTGGAGGCGGAATCGTAAAAGGTTCCATGGTACTGGTGGGAGGAGATCCCGGTATCGGTAAATCCACCTTGCTTTTACAGGTTTGCAAGAATGTTTGCGAGAATGGTTTGCATATGCTTTATATTTCCGGTGAGGAATCTTTGCAACAAATAAAGCTCCGTGCCAATCGTATGGGCGAATTCAATGATAACTTGGCTTTGCTTTGCGAAACCAATCTGGAAATTATTAAGGGTGTAATTGAAAAAACAAAACCGGATATGGTGGTGATTGATTCTATTCAAACCATGTATGATGAAGAGGTTGGCTCTGCTCCGGGAAGCGTATCGCAGGTACGACAATCCACATCAGTTTTGATGCAAATTGCAAAAGGACTAAATATTACCGTATTTGTGGTTGGCCATGTTACAAAGGAAGGTGTGGTGGCCGGTCCTCGTGTATTGGAACATATGGTGGATACGGTACTTTATTTCGAAGGTGACCGTCACGCCAGCTATCGTATTTTAAGAGGGGTGAAAAACCGTTTTGGTTCTACCAATGAAATTGGAGTCTTTGAAATGCGTCAAAACGGATTGGTAGAGGTGGAAAATCCTTCTCAGTTTATGCTGGATGGAAAGCCAAAAGGAGCTTCCGGTTCTGTTGTGGCGTGTTCTATGGAAGGAACCAGATCGATACTGTTAGAAGTGCAGGCGCTTGTTTGCCGGAGTAATTTTGGCAATCCCAGACGAACTGCCAATGGTTGTGACTTTAACAGAGTGAATCTATTGATGGCGGTTTTGGAAAAACGATTGGGGCTTCCTCTTGGAGAATATGATGCTTATGTGAATATTGCAGGTGGCATTCGGATGAATGAGCCGGCAGTGGATCTTGCTATTGTTCTTGCCCTTGTTTCTTCCTATAAAGAAAAACCTTTGGATGAAACTATGATTTGTTTTGGAGAAGTTGGATTAAGTGGCGAAGTTCGTTCTGTAAATATGGTGGAACAACGGGTGAACGAGGCGAAAAAACTTGGCTTTACCACTTGTATTTTGCCAAAGGTATCATTAAAAAGTGTTGGAACGGTTGATGGAATCAAAATAATTGGTGTAGAAAATATAAGAGAAGCTGTAGATCTGCTGTAATGATTTTTTTCAATTCTTCTTATATATAGAAAGGAAATTATGGATTATACATTATTAATAGAAACAGTAAAAAACTATTGTGGGAATGAACCTGGATTGATTCCCCTTTTATCAAATGTTTCATCTGTGCTTTATGATGAAATGGAAAACTTAAACTGGGCAGGATTTTATCTTCTTCGAAATAAAGAAGATAAAGCCTATGTATCCGTGAATTTAAAAGACGAAGCATGTAATGTGGGAGACTATGAACTTGTTGTAGGACCTTTTCAGGGAAAACCTGCATGTATCAAAATCCCTATTGGAAGAGGAGTTTGTGGTACCAGTGCAAAGGAAATGGCTGTGCAACGGGTGGCAAATGTACATGAATTCCCTGGACACATTGCCTGTGATTGCGCATCAAACTCTGAAATTGTTCTTCCTTTAATAAAAGAAGGACGATTATTTGGTGTGTTGGATATTGACAGTCCTTTGCTTTCTAGATTTGATGAAGCCGATGAAGCAGGCTTAAAAGAAGTGGCGAAATCCATTGGTGACGCCGTAGAATTTTAGGAGAAATTATGATTTATTTATTGAGACACGGACAGACAGATTGGAATTTAATTCGTAAATTACAGGGAATCACAGATATTCCCTTAAATGATACAGGACGGCAAATGGCAATAGATGCAAGGGAAAAGTACAAAGATTTGACGTTTTCCTGCTGTTATTGTTCTCCTTTGGAAAGAGCATATGAGACAGCGAACATTTTTTTAGAGGATAGAGATATTCCTATTATAAAAGACGACAGATTTAAAGAAATGTGTTTCGGACCTTTTGAGGGTGAACAAAATATTACAGATGATCTCAATCATCCATTGTATCTTTTATTCCAAAAACCGGAGGAGTTTGTACCAACAGAGGGAGTAGAATCCTTTGAAGAATTATTTCAAAGAACTTTTGAAGGGGTAGAAGAGATAAAAAAGAACCATGATTTGGAAAAAGAAAATGTATTAATTGTAGGACACGGTGCAATGTGTTCCGGAATAATTTGTAATTATGAGGGCGTACAATTAAAGGATTTTTGGACGACACTATTAAAAAACTGTGAACTTCACGAATTGAAAAACCGCTAAAAGCCTTGAAAAATAAGGCTTTGCGGGAAATGCCAAAAGTGTGCGTGCAATTCAGACAATTTAATGAAAAAAGATGAATCGTGCTACTTTAAAAAAAACCTCGATTTTTGGTTGACACTTAAATTTCAAAGTGATAGTATACTCATTGTTCGCGAGAGAACACAGCGCCGAAGCGACTGAGTGGTAATCGCGAAAAACCAATAAGAACCTTGATAACTGAATAGTGAAACAACCTTGAAAGATTCGAAAAAATCGGAACTTTCTTATCAAGAAAAGTTCCTGTCAATTAAGTTCGAACTTGAGAACTCAAACCAAGTAATAACGGATTCAAGGA